>Ga0155725_111_pt1 | contig 5271 bp, 3 predicted proteins | sample RifCSPlowO2_01_FD_107381 | JGI IMG/M metagenome (GOLD analysis project Ga0155725, IMG submission 107381) | Candidatus Daviesbacteria bacterium RIFCSPLOWO2_01_FULL_40_27 | reverse complement strand
CTGGTTGTACGGGAGAAACAACAGGAGGTTTGGCAGCCACAGCAGGGGGAACTTCGGTACCTGCAGGAGCCGGTGTGGCAGTCGGAGTAGGCTCAGGTGTTACAGAAAGAGTTGCTGTCGGCAATGCTTCAGGTTGGGCCGCGGCTGCTGCCGGAGTATGCTCAGGCAAACGTACAGCTGCTGGAGCTCCTCCCGGGCCTTCGGCTGGTGTGGGCGTAGCTGTTGGAGCAGGTGTTCCTGTTGGGGTTTCTGTGGGAGTAGCGGTGGCTGTAGCTGTGGCCGGTACTCCCTTCCCCGGCTCAAACCTCTCCTGAAGCATTTTTTGCATATCCCACCCCAATGCTTCTTTCCCTACTTCCGAAACAAAGCTACTAAGCGAGAGATACATCGCTCCGGCAGATAACCCCAGGGCAAAATCCTTAATCCTTTGGTGAGCCTTACTGTACTTTTCAGCGATCCGGGCCATCTCCTCATCTATTGTTACCTGATATCCTGTATGCTGTTTTTGGACACGGGCTACTTCACGAGCACGAGGCAAATTCAATGCAATATGAGTACCTTGGGTAATGGCTAAATTCAATCCTGCTTTAGCAAAGCCTTTTAGGGGAAGCGGCAAAGCCGTAAAAGCAAGGCTTTCAGCAGCACCGACTCCAAACCCGATCCTCCATAACCAATCCTTTTGAACAAAATTTTTGGGATTTAGGTTGTCAACCCAATGCCTTAAGCCAACTCCAACAGCTTGTTTAAGTTCGCCTCCGGTAGGTCTTCTCACTCGAAGTTTTGCTCTTCCGCGATGGCTTGAAGGTTGTTCATCTAGGGCTGCTGCTCCTACCTCATCTGTCGCTCCTGGTCCACTAACACCTCCAGCAACCTCTTCAAAGGCTTCCCGACGAAACGCTACTCTTTGACCACCCGTTTGGTTTGTTTCAAGGGGTGGAGCTGCCGGTTCTTGACTTGACCCGTGACTTCTTCTAAGTTGCTCTAGTGCTTTTTGGGCAAGTAAACCTTGTGCAGAAGTATCCTCTGCTGGATTGGGATTTTCCATATTGGCCTCTACTGTCATCTTAACAGAAATTGTAGCTATTCTGTCAAGGAAAACCAGTAATAACTTTGCAAGTGAGCAAAAGAAAAGTTAAAATGAACTAATGATACAAGTAAACGAGCAAGAGTCGGTTTCCAGACAAACATCAGAGGAGGTTTTGATGCGTGTTATTCAAGACACGGAGTCAGGTCCTTTTGACCCAAAAGATTTTCTTAAAGACGCTAGAATTCTCTATCAACGAGGAGATGCTGCAGCAGTCTACAACCCGACATCCAATGCCCTAGAGATGACTGATGTATTAAAGTACCTTAGGTCAGTTGCAGAACAACATGAACCGGAAGTTTTAGAGGCTGCCGCTACCTCGGTAATGGACATATATTCTGAGGAAAAACATTATACTCCCGAGGAACAGAAGACAGTCGGACAAACTATCCTACTAATGACAGGTTCAGAGGAGGATATTCTAAAAGGATTTCAAGAGATGGCTTTACTTACCCCTTCACCAGCTGAAAAACTACCAGAAGAGAAAAAAACTGCTTGGGGACGTTTGTCCTCTATATTTAGAAAACCAGCTACCGAGAACGAAGCAGATCTCATTTCTTCGTCAAAAACAAGTCCAGACACATTCGTAGTACTAATGCTTCTTGGCCGGGCTGCAAACGGCGCAGGTAATCGTGCTGAAGCCTACCGTCTTTTCTCCCAAGCCGTGAATATTAACCCCACGTCTGAGGAAGCCCATCTATGGGCAGCAGCAAGCTCAGATGATCTGGAAGTAGCCCAGACCCACCTTCAAAAAGCTCTAAGTCTAAACCCACCTACACCCAAGGATTCCCAGGGCGGTGAAATTTCCCCAAGCAAAACCGCTACTACCCCTGAGACCTCGCCAGACTCATTTTCAGATTAGGCTAAACAAAAACTCACCCAAAAATCACCCCGGATCTTTTCTATAAATCCTTCTCATGATCTATAATAATAGTATGGAAGAGCAACCAGCAGAACCTCTAAGATCTCCTGAAGGTCCAAGGGAAGTATTAGGACGGATGATAGCGAACGAGCGTTTAGCGGACAATATGAATGTTCCCACCTTACTCCAAGATCTTCACCTTTTTATTAAAATAGGGACAAAAGGCCCTAATACTTTAGATTATTTAAGACGCGTTGGTAACGATAAGCGGATCAGAATAGCATTGCTTGAGGAAATTGATAGAAGTGATGGGTTAAAGGATGGCAAAAAGGTACTCGAGGGCATTGAACTTGCCCATTTTTTTGGGATGGATAAATTGCCGAAAACTTCAAAATATTTTTCTTATCTTAAAAATGAGTATAAACCTAAAAAAAGATCAGGCTTAAAAAGAAAAATGGTACTTGCAACTGGTGCAGGACTCATCGCAGCAGCATCCATTGCAAGTACAGGAGGTCCTGCAGCACCGATTGGTAAGTTTTTAGGTGAATTGTCAAAAGGGCAATCCACTTCCCAAAAGGGTCCTTCAACACAGTCTCCAGTAAAGCTTGAAACAAAACCAGCTACAGCCCTAAAGGCGCCGGAAAATCTTTTAAACGAATTTATCAAACCTTTTGCCGAAGAAGCAATGGAAAGGCGAAAACAATGGGCAGAGTCTGACCCGGAATATCGACATATGATTGATAAGGAGTTAAACGAAAATCGTCTTAATGTGGTCGTGTTTGGTTATGGAGAAGAACATGGTGAAACTTATGAGGATTACGGTGGTGCTCCGTCTATACTTTCCCTTGATTTAAAAACAGGCAAGATAGCTATAGTACACTTCAGCCGTGATATCCGCACACCAGATCTGGAACGATTGTTACCAGAAGGACAACGCCAGCCAATAGCATTACGGAGTCTCTACAGAATAGGCGGTACCGGTGAAAAAGGATTTAATCAAATGCGCCATGTCATTGGCAGAATGTCCGGTTTGATAGCCGATTATCAACTGGTCATGAAAGATGTGGTTTTACGCGATATTATTGCTCAACTCGCTGATGGTAATCTGGAGATTGATGCACCAAAAGATCATAACACCCAACCCTTTAGGTTAGATCGTGTGCAATATGGAGACGATTTGATCCAAAAAGGAAAACAAAATATGAGTACCATGCAACTGATGCGCTACATATTGGCAGAAGATAAAAATCCCCAGGGAAAAGAAGATGAAAGAAGTTATCGGAAAAATCAAGTAACAGAAGCTTTAATTAAAATCATGAGGGATAAATTTAGGGAAAAATCACTACTTGAAAAAGTGGCTTACTTAAACCAAATTAAAAGTTTGATTGAAGGAGAAATCAAAAATAAGAACCTAGAGTTAGAATTTGATCTAAATATAATGTCAAGAGCATTTGAGGGAATATTCGGAATAACCGGTAGATTCTTGGATAACTGGGGACAAAACATTGAGTTTACTGTTCCAGAGGTAGATAGAAACAAAGAAATAGTTTTCCATGATCCTTCTTTCGGAGATGGTAGCGTCACAAGAGTGCACAATATCTTTAATCACCCAAATTATAATGGCAGAACAGATAACCCTAGGCTTCTGGAAGAAGTGAGGGCGAAAAAACTACCTGACTGGATGTTGATTCCGGATGAAGGAAACCCTTATTCCAACGACTTGGTCAAGGATTATTGGCAATCAATTAGGGAAAAGGTTAAAAAGACATTAATTAACACAGCAGCTTCGTCCCCCTCAACTCCCACCAAAATCCCAACTCCATCTCCAACCGCCACCTCTACTGCCACTCCCCGTCCCACCGAAACTCCAACTCCAAAACCCACCCCCACTCCTGAAGTTAAAACCTTTAAAAAAGATATCCTCAGAGAACAATTAACCCCAATTATTTATAGCAAAATCGAACAGATCAGGGCGGAACGGGCGGCGCAAGACCCCGAATATTACAATAGGATAAACAAGGAATTAAACGAGGGAAAAATTAATATCCTTATTACCGGCGGCAGAGAGGATGACCCTTTAACAGACTCTATCCAATTATTTTCGTGGGATCCCAACACCAACACTCTTTATGCCGTCGCCTTCCCGAGGGATTTACAATCCCCTGAGGTATTAAATAAAACAAAAGATCCGACTAATTCAAGGATAAACCAGGCTTTAGGCAAAGGCGGCCCAGAGCTTTTAAGATTAGCCATAGAAAATGCCACTGCTCTATCAGTTGACCTTTATATGCATACCAATTTCGATGTCTTAAAAGATGTCATAAATAAAACAATTGGCACGATCGACATCGAATTTGATAAGGATATTGTCGACAATGCATATCCTACCGAAGATAATGGAATCAAAAGAATATTCTACCCTAAAGGCAAAAATACACTAACAGGAGAACAGGCTCTTGAAACAGCCAGAACAAGACATGGTGACAACGACTACGAAAGAGCCAAAAGGCAGCAAAAAATAATTGAAGCTTTAATTAGAAAAATATTCTCTGAAAATATTTTGAATCAAGCCCGCTATTTATATACCATGAGGGATATTTGGTATCAAAAGGTGCACGAAAGCGGAACATTAAAACCGGATTTTGATTTAGACGATTTATTTTTCCATGATCTAAAAAGGGTTATTGAGCAAATTCCCCAAATGGCTTGGGATAAGCTTATCAAAGGAGTCAAGGTGGCAGAAATACCAACAATTTTTGCAACCGGCATATCCAGTAAAAACTTTGTTGTAGGAGCAGGTGTCCCAAGGCTTTCGATCACTAAAATTAGCGGTGGCAACCCAAATACTTCCAATCCCAGAAGGGATTATTGGCAAAGAACAAGGACTTTTGCCGAAAAATTCATAACAGAAAATGCCGGCGAACCGCCTGATGAAAAAGAAATTACAATAGAGATTCCGACAGAGGAATAAAGAACTCTTTATCTAAAATTGGACATAATCTTAGCTAAAAGATAAAATCCTCATTATGGATCCTAAAACTCCGCTTTCGCAAGTTACAGGAATTGGACCTGGGCTTTTGTATAAACTTAAAAGGCTCAATTTAAATACTGTTCAGGATTTAATTTATCATTTTCCCTTTAGGTATGATGATTTTTCCAATGCTACCTCAGCACTGGAAGCCAAAATAGGGGAGTCTGTTACATTGCAGGGGGAAATTTGGTCTATCCAGAATATTTACACCAGGTCCAGAAAAATCATCACCAAAGCCATCTTTAATGACGGCACCTCACCAATAGAACTGACCTGGTTTAACTCTTCCTGGCT
>Ga0155725_107_pt1 | contig 18614 bp, 10 predicted proteins | sample RifCSPlowO2_01_FD_107381 | JGI IMG/M metagenome (GOLD analysis project Ga0155725, IMG submission 107381) | Candidatus Daviesbacteria bacterium RIFCSPLOWO2_01_FULL_40_27 | reverse complement strand
TGCTCTTAATTTAAGTAAACATTGTTTGGCAAAGCTTGTCAAGTATTGGCCTCTCTGCTATAATTTGAGCAATCTTTAAAGAAAGTCAGGTGATTTATGGTTGGCAAACAACATTACCATGGAGGAGCTTTTGGCTTCTCAAACCAAAAAAGTAGTTAATATTTTTCGTGGCCAACAAGTAGAAGGCGAAGTAGTTTCCAAAACAAAAAAGGAAATAATCCTCGATTTGGGTGCTAAATCAGAAGGTACAATTGCAACTCGTGAAATTCCACAAACTGAGCTAAAGGATTTAAAAGTTGGGAGCAAGCTTAAAGCTTATGTTTACATGCCGGAGAACGAGCATGGTCAGATAGTGTTATCTTGGCAAAGGCAGGTTTCTGCCGGACGTCTTGAGGCAGGTAAGACCCATCCTCGAGGTGGAAAATCTAGAGGGGGGAAGTTTATTGATTGGTCTAACTTTAGGGAGGCTCAAAAGCAGAAAAGTAAATTGCAAGGTGGGGTCGTAGAAGTCAACAAAGGCGGTTTGATTGTGGAAGTTTCAGGAGTAAGGGGGTTTTTGCCAAATTCTCAGGTTGGTTTTGAATTGCTTTCCAAATCAGGGGAGGGTATGGATAATCTGATCGGACAAGATTTGGAAGTAGTTGTTATCGAAGTTGATCAAGGTAATAATAAATTAATTTTTTCAGAAAGAGGACAAGTCTCAGAGGAAGTTAAAGAAAAACTTAAAAAGTACAAAAGCGACCAAAAAGTTTCCGGTAAGATTGTGGCAATTTTGCCTTTTGGGTTGGTAGTGGATGTTGAAGGTAGCGAGGGATTGGTGTTTATTTCCGATGTTTCTTGGGAAAAGATGGAAGATTTATCGGCACAGTTTACCCCCGGTCAAGAACTTGAAGTTTTAGTTTTAGGTCTGGACATGGAGTTAGGTCGCTTAAATTTATCCATTAAAAACTTAAGCGAAGATCCGTTTGTCAAAGCAGCAGAAAAGTATCCTGTAGACGAGGTGGTTAAGGGGAAGGTTTCAGAGGTTACTGATAAAGGAGTGGCAGTTATGCTAGAGGATGGTATAGAAGGGTTTCTGCCTGCAGCTAAAATGAACCCGGATACGGAGTATGAGGTAGAAAAAAGCGTGACTTTCCTGGTAGATAGTGTAGACAGCCAAAAAAGAAGGATTATTTTGGCCCCATTTGTGACGAGCACAGCAGGTTTGATATATAAATAATTTCTCAGCTCGTCACAGCACAAAAAATCGCTCGCGCGGTAGAGACTCACTCGCTTGAGGTTTGCTAATCGCCAATCTAGTATGGTATACATTAAACTCGCGAGCACGATTAGCTGCACCACATTTTTTGGTTGCTTGTGACTTCGCTGTTTTATCTAATATGGTTAAAAGTTCTACCACTTATATTTGCCAGCAGTGTGGCTACAAAGCACCTCAATATTTAGGCAAGTGTCCTCAATGTGACTCCTGGAATTCATTTGTAGAAACTATAGAAAAGAGTCAGGGAGTCAAAGAGTCAAAGAGTCAAAGGTTGGAAAAAGCAGAGATAATTAATTTATCCAATATCAAAAAAACAGAATTTAATCGGTTAAGTACTGGTTTGGGTGAGTTTGATAGGGTTATGGGAGGGGGAGTTGTTTTAGGGTCCTTGGTTTTAGTATCAGGCGATCCCGGGATAGGGAAGTCAACTTTGCTCACACAATTAGCATTGAATGTGAATCATGAATCAAGAAGTATGAATACTGGTAAAAAAGAAAACCATGATTCATTATTCAAAATTCATAATTCAAATGTCTTATATGTTGCCGGAGAAGAATCTGCCCAGCAGATTAAGATCCGGGTGGATAGGATTAACACAAAAGCTGATTTGGCAGTTTTAAATGAAACTGATGTTGATGCGATAATCGAAGCTATTAGTCAGGCCCGGCCTAGTCTTGCTATCGTGGATTCGATACAGACTTTGGAAACTGGAGATTTAAATTCTGTGGCAGGTTCGGTGGGCCAGGTGCGTGAGTCCGCCCATCGCCTGCAGAGGCTGGCAAAAGATTTACATATCCCGATTTTTTTGGTTGGCCATGTGAACAAAGATGGGATGATTGCGGGGCCGAAAACCCTGGAGCATATGGTTGACGTGGTTTTATCTTTGGAGGGTGATTCTACTTCCAATTTCCGGATACTCCGGGGAAGCAAAAATAGATTTGGTCCCACAGATGAGGTGGGAGTTTTTGAAATGGAAGAAAAGGGAATGATTGAGGTTAAAAATCCCTCAAAGATTTTCCTGGAGCAAAAAGTAAGCGCTCCCGGCTCAGCCATTGTTGCCACTTTGAATGGAATACGACCAATACTGGTAGAAATTCAGGCTTTGGTTACTAAAAGTTTTCTACCAATGCCGAGGAGAGTGGGATCAGGCATTGACAACAATCGTTTACAGCTACTCACAGCAGTGCTTATGAAAAGGATGGGACTGTCCTTATTTGATAAAGACATTTTTGTCAACGCGACCGGAGGACTTAAGGTTTTCGAGCCTGCTGCTGATCTGGGAATTTGTCTGGCGATCATTTCTTCTATTCAAGATAAAATTATTACTCCTAAAACTGTTTTTATGGGGGAAGTGGGACTTTTGGGGGAGGTAAGGCAGGTTAGGGGAATGGAAAAAAGGATTGCGGAAGCCAAAAAATTAGGCTTTTCCAAAATAATTTCCCCTGAAAATGCCAAAAATCTTGCTCAAGCCGTTAGGTTGGCTTTGGTCTTGTAAAAGTCTGTTGTTTTAGTATATTATCACATAGATGGATTCTGAACTTGAAAGTACGGAACAATCTGATTTGAATAAAGAATCTGTAGTGAAGACTTCAGATAATCCTAACTTTAGAGATATGGAGGCGGCGCCAGGAAGAAAAAGCATGAAGAAAATTATTTTTGTAACTGTTATATTAATAGTACTTCTTTCGGCAGGATTTTTCTTTAGATCCCAGATTAAAGGTTTAGTCAGTGGAGGAGGTGTTAAATCTACTCCTTCGCCTAGCGCGTCAACTCCAGAGCCCTCACCGACTCCAAGTCCTCTAGTTCGATCTGATTGGAGTTTTGAGATACTTAACGGCTCAGGTGTCACAGGCGCTGCTAAAAAACTAGCCGACGAAATGCAAGCATTAGGGTACCCGGTTATAAAGGTCGGTAATGCCGATAGGGATAATTATTCCGAGACCCAAATTTTGATTAGAGAGGATCTTTCAGAGAAAATAGATTTAGTGATTGCAGATCTCAAGGATACAATCAAGATTGCATCTGTGGCAGGACAGTTAAAAGAAGGAACAGCCTCAGCCAGGATTATTATTGGGAAAGACTCTATTTAGTCCTCCCTTGCTACTTGCTACTTGCTACTTGCTACCAACTACTAACTTGTGGCAAAATACTAATGCCAAGGTTTATCTAGCTCTTATTTATTCTACCCTGGCAGAAGGATTCATTTTCGTGCGTTTACAACTTGTTTTACGCCTAATTCTGGCGTTTTTGTTTGCGACCGCAGCGGCCATCTTTTCACAACTTATCCCACCCTTTTTGGGGGAAGCCTCTTTTGTGATAAGGGTATTACTCACCTTGGCCTCCGGTGGTTTTGGATATCTGCTTTTTCCTCAGGTAGCCAGATCTGTCAGAGTGATAACTATGACCACATTTAATTTTGTGGTGCACAGGGTTTCTTCTGAAGTATCGAGTCAAATATCTAGATTTCCTCGTTTTAATCCGCCTTTTTCAGGAGCCCTTCCACAAGTTGGGTCGCTGGCCCTCACAAGACCTTTAATTTTAGATACGTCTGCCATAATTGACGGAAGAATATTGGATATAGCAAAAACAGGGTTTATTAGCGGTTTGGCACTACTGCCTAATTTTGTTTTAACAGAGCTTCAGCAGGTGGCGGACTCAGTGGACTCTCTCAAGCGGGCCAGAGGCAGAAGAGGGTTTGAGATTGTGGAAGAGTTAAAAAAGGTTAAACAGGTGAAAATGGAGGTTTGGGATAAGGAACAAAATGGTAAACTGGTTGATGAAAAATTAATTAACTTGGCCAAGAGTCTACATGGGCGGATTGTGACCACCGACTATAATCTCAATAGACTAGCTTCAGTTTCTAATATTTCTGTATTAAATGTAAATGATTTGGCAAATGCGGTAAAAACCATGAGTCTACCGGGGGAGAGCTTGGAGATAAAGATTGTCCACCTGGGAAAAGATAGCTCCCAAGGAGTGGGGTACCTTCCGGATGGTACTATGGTGGTTGTTTCGGAGGCTGCAGATAAAATAGGTCAGACGTTTGAAGTAGAGGTTACCAAGAATATCCAAACTCCGGCCGGCAGGATGGTGTTTGCAAAAGAACTTGACTAAGTTAACCCATAGTGCTAAAATACGCTTGAAATGATAGAAAAAACAATTAGTCGTAGAGAGCTTTTCGGTTCGTTCTCGTCTGCGGAGAAGTCTGCGGACAAGGGGATATCTGTCGTTGAAGGTAACATTGTAATCCCTAATAAACCTCTACTAGTACCGGAAACTAAATTATCAACAGTTGGTTATTTAGCTGTTGCAGGCGCACTTACAGCTTCAAAGTTAACCTTAACCCGAAGAGACTTTTTAAGAGCTTCAGCATTAGTGGGTGGGTCGTTACTCTTAAGGCCTGAGAGGGCGGCAGCTGAGGAGCCGTATCAAATTGTGCCTATGGAGTATGAGCGTTCCTTAGGTTGGCATCGTTCGTACCCTTGGTTGCCGGTGGATGGCAGAGTGGAAGGAGAAGAAGCAACAGGTTTTAATGAGGGTGGGCCTTGGGATAAATATGATGCGCTAGACCGCATTTTAAACGGCAGAAGAGCCCGGAGCGTCTACTGGCAGCCTACCAGGGATTGGTTGATTTCTGTGGCTTATCTTGCTTTACTGGAAAATAACGGGGCTAATAGTGCTTGGTCAGGCTATTGTATGGATGCTGCGGCCGCAGCCTTTTTCGCACCCCGTATTGAAGGTCCAATTAGTGTATTGGGAATTGACTTTACCGAACGAGATAGATTGGTTATAGCTACCATGAGATGGGGAGGGCTTGCCCGTGAGATGGTTGATACTTCCGATATAGAAGATATTAAAACCAGGGTAGAAAATAGTGAGGCTGTGGTGGTAAATCACTCTACTGTCCCTGGTCAGGATTGGTGGGGGTTGGTTAGGGAGGTACAAGGTAATTCCGTAGTCATCACCAGAATTTTAAAGTGGGATAAGGATGGATTACAAACAGAATATCGGCATTATTCACAGCTTCGTGGGGCATATTCGCTGCAAGAAAATAGACCGCAACCGGGTTTTGAAGGGAATTTTGCCGTTGTTGATCGCACGGTTGGCGGTTTGATTGTTGGTACCCATCAACTGGTAGTTTAAAAACTTTTCCACAAACATTATTTTGCTGTTAATATCTAAAAGTATATCTCTAATTTAGCTTGTTATAACAGTCTAATAGATATATCATATCCCCCAAAATAAACTCTAGGTCTATAGAAAAAGAGAGTAAAAAAACCTATGGGATTCCTAAAACTTGACAAATAGTATTTTTAGTGATAATGTAAATATACTTATGTTTGCTAGCCGACTGGTTACCGCTTTTAAAAGAGAGAAGAGGGTTCGTACAAGAAAATCGGATGTGGTAACAGAGCAGGTTAGGAAAGTTTTGCAAACAGCAGACCAGAAGTTAATACTGATGGTTCGCGGTTAAAAAAAGATTCCTTGGAGGCAGACGGACCAAGGAATCTTTTTTGTACTTTAAAAAGAGCTAGCTCGTCGCAGCACAAAGCACCGCTCGCGTGACCAAATCGCTCGCTATGGATTTGTTTCGCGCCGTGCAGTTACCTAAAACATGAACATGAAGTATAGATTTGCGCTCAACTTCATCAATTGCTTTGATTGCTTGCGACTTCGCTGCTTCTATATTGGAATTCTGAGGTAATAGGTTGTAGTGGACTTTTTGGCAGATAGTTTTAATTTTAGAATGTGAGGTATGTACCAAAAAGTCCAAAAGAATAAAAAAAGAGCATTACTACCGCAGACGGACTCGAATAGCAATGCCCTTTTATTGATTTCGAAAACAACTTCAAGAGCAGATAGAAGTTGCTTTCTAAATTAACAATAGAGCAAATTTTAGGGGGTTGTCAATACCCCAAATTAGCTTGGAATTTGAAAAATTGGAAACAATATGCCCTCAAAAACAAGGGTTTGGAAAAAATAAAAAAAGATTTTGGTTTGCCCAGGTTGTGTCTCGTATTGGGGGTTAGTCTAGGGCAGGGACTAGTCCCCAATAGGGGCCGTAACTTCCACAAAATCTTGCAATAGTAATTATTATAGTTGCCTCTTGACAAATGAGCGAACCTATAGTAGTATATACAAAATTTATGAAAACTGATCGAGTAGAGATCGGATCAATATTAAGTAATATTAAATTTTGGCGAAAATTCAGCCGTTACCTATTAATAGGAATATCAGCGTTTGTTCTGCTGTTAGCTCAACAGAATAATTCTTTTTTAGCTTTGGCTCAAAATCCTAATCCAATTCCTATACCCCCTCCACCACCACCTCCGGCAGTTTCTTGTCCTGACGATTTAAGGTATTGTGATACCAACATTAATAAAATAGTTTATAAACATGGCGGATATTGGGATGGGACTCAATGTATATATGCCTTTGATATAGAGGATTCTTGTGTAACACCTACCCCAACTCCAGCACCAGTTATGGTTACACTCTGTACCGGCGAAACTAAATCCTTTGAAGAGATAGACAGGTTATTGCGCGGTGCCAATTACCCTGGTCCTTTCGATCATTCTCAATCAGAAATAGATGCATACAACAGAGCAGCTTGTCCTGCACCAACAGCTCCCACACCTACTCCGACACCAACACCAACTCCTACACCGACTCCAACACCCACACCGACTCCAACTCCTACACCCACACCTACACCGACTCCAACACCCACTCCAACTCCTACACCGACACCTACACCTGTTCCAACTCCTCAAGGAGCACAGAATATTACCTTAAACTGTCCTGACGGTAGCCAGATTACTGTTGCCGCAGGCCAGAATGTTAACTTTAACGCGCTGTGTCAGGCTCAAGAGCAGCAACAGTTTCAAATAGCTACCGGAGGTAGTTCTTCTTCTTCATCATCTGCTCAAGGAGGCTCATCAACAGTTACTGTGACACAATCACAACCACAACAACCTACGGTGATTTTGGCTGCAGCTCAACCACAAGTGGCCGGTGTTTCAGTGACACAGCTTCCAAAAACAGGTTTACCGGAACTTGCTTGGTCAGCATTAGCCTTTATTCCGGCAGGATTTGGGTTGAGAAGGTTCAGACAAGTTAAGAAGGATTTAGAGGATCACCCGCAGTTTATCTGGGAAGACAGACAATTCAAGGCCGGATCATAATCTCTTGACAAAGAATAGGGAGTATGGTTTACTGGGGAATGTAAGCCTCAAATATAATTTTCAATTTTCAGTTTACAATGAATTTTCAATGTCTTAATGAATCAAATGTTTGAAAATTGGTAGTTGGTGCTTGAAAATTTCTAACTATGCCTCGTGTAACAAAATCATTTAAACCAAAAGAGCCATCAGCTATCAGCCGCGCGCCTCGCGAAGCGGGTCAGTCGTCAGAAAATCTGAAAGCTGATAGCGAAGCGAGTCTGAAGGCCGAAAGCTCCTCAGCTGAGGAGTTAGTGGGAGAGCCTATTTCTCCTGTCATTCCTGCGAATGCAGGAATCCAATTAGAAAAGTCTAGTTCGGAATTGGATCCCCGCCTACGCGGGGATGACAGAGGAAGGAATGATAATTACGGCTATCGTCCTAGATATGGCAACGGTGGTTATCAAAACGGTAACCGGGATTATGCTGATCGTGATGTCCCGACAGAAGATGTTTCAGGAATTTTGGACATCATGCCGGAAGGACATGGCTTCCTCCGACCTAAATATATACCTTCTGATACAGATGTATATATTTCTGCCAGCCAGATTAGAAGGTTTTGGCTCCGGGTGGGCGATTTTGTCGAAGGGGCGGCCAGGCCTCCAAAAGAAACCGAGCGATATTTCGGATTACTTCAGGTGAATAAAGTTAATGGCGTAGAGGCTGATAAGTTAATCTCTTCTGATGGTAGGCCCGTCAAAAGACCTAAATTTGAAGATCTGACTGCCATTTACCCAAACAAACACCTCAAACTTGAAACCGGTAAAACTCCCTTATCACAAAGGGTGATAGATTTGGTGGCACCAATTGGATTTGGTCAACGAGGTTTGATTGTTTCCCCCCCAAAGGCCGGTAAAACTACCATCTTAAAAGATATTGCCACAGGAGTTGCCAAGAATCACCCCGGCGTCATTTTGATGGCGGTTTTGGTGGGTGAGCGGCCGGAAGAGGTCACTGATATCTCAAGGAGCATCAAAGGTGATGTCATAGCCAGTAATTTTGATGAGCCGGCAGAGAATCAGACGACCGCGGCAGAAATTGCCCTGGAGCGGGCTAAAAGACTAGTTGAGACCGGAAAAGATGTGGTGATTCTCCTCGATTCCATTACTCGTTTGGGTCGGGCATATAATTTATCCGTACCGCCCTCTGGCAGGACCTTATCCGGCGGATTTGATCCGGTGGCGCTATACCCTCCCAAACACTTTTTTGGGGCCGCCAGAAACTGTGAAGAAGGCGGTAGTTTAACTATTATTGGTACGGCTTTGGTTGATACAGGTTCCCGAATGGATGATTTGATTTACGAGGAGTTTAAAGGTACAGGCAACATGGAGTTACACCTTGACAGAAGGCTTTCCGAAAGAAGGATTTATCCGTCAATCGATATAGAAGCTTCAGGCACAAGACAAGAACAATTACTTTTTCCGGAGGATTTGTATAAGCAGGTGATAATTTTAAGAAGAATGATCGGGATTTTAGGAGAGAACGAGAGAACAGAAATCTTCCTAGAGAGGTTAGCCAAAGCAGAATCAAATGAAGAGTTTTTAAAGACACTGAAGGATGTTAAATAGGGTCCAATTAGACCAACTTGACTAGTCCTGTTAAAATATAATCCGTGAATTCTATCCGCGACGATTTTCGAGCGCTACTCCGTGTCCTAGTCTGGTATTCTAAACGTAAGATAATTTACTTGTCCCGTGAGTTTGAAGGCCTTAAAAACTTTGTTAAAGATGTTTTGATGACCGGCCGTGGTGTACATCAGAAAAGGTTTTGGCATGGGACTATGTTAGGTTTGGTATCGGTCGGGATTTTAACATCAGGTGTATTTGGAGGCCAAAGTTTAATCTCTTCCACTTTTCCGGGTATAGGCGGGCCGGATCCAAGATTTGCCGAAGCTTTTGAGCCTTTTCCGAACGGTCCTGTAATTTCTGGTGTGGAGGATCCTCGTACCAATATTTCCGAAAAACCCCGCTCGGAAATTATTGATTATGAAGTAGAGAATAATGATACGCTATCTTCAATTGCCCAAAAGTTTGGTATAACTTCCGATACCATCAGATGGGAGAATGATTTAAAAGGGGATTCAATTAAGCCGGGACAGATTTTAAAGATTTTGCCGGAGAGTGGAGTCTCATACACGGTTAAATCCGGTGACAGCTTGGAATCTGTAGCCAAGAAGTTTTCTGCCGAGCAGCAACCAATCTTGGATTATCCTTTCAATGACGTACCGGATGACTTAAGCTTAAAAGCCGGACAACTCTTAATTATTCCGGGTGGTACGCCGCCGGAAACTAAAGCACCACCTAAACCTAAACCTCAGCCTCAGTATTTGGCTCAAGGTCCTTCCTCTCCGGCTTTTACAGCTCCGGGAGGCGGTCAGTTCATCTGGCCGGCAGGTGGTACTTTAAGCCAATATTTCTCCTGGTATCATCCCGGGATTGATATTGCCAATAGGAGCGCTCCCGGCATTGCGGCATCCGATGGCGGTACAGTTGTGGTAGCAGGTTGGCCTGACGGCTCAGGCTATGGCAACAGGGTGGTTATCGATCATGGCAATGGGTATACTTCTTTGTATGCCCACCTTTCTAATGTTTATGTTTCTCCTGGACAGGCTATCTCAAGAGGGCAGCTAATAGGACAAATGGGATCAACAGGAAGATCAACTGGGACTCATTTGCATTTAGAGATACATTACAAAGGGGTGGCTCTTAATCCGTTGGCTATTTTGAAATAGTGGACCTGCCGGGAATTGAACCCGGATCGTAGCAATGCGAATGCTATGTTCTGCCGTTAAACCACAGGCCCGGATAGAGTTGTTCCACTTCGCTCTAGCGAGCTTCGCGGAACACACTTCGCCTTAGGTGGCTTGCCACGCGTAGTCCGCCTAAGACGGACGAAGTGTGGACCCTAGGGGAATTGAACCCCTTATCTTCTCCATGCCATGGAGACGTCGTACCGGTAGACCAAGGGCCCGGAAGACTTAATTATAGCATTTAGGTTGTTTATTAGGGAGTTGGTGCAGCTGAGGGGCTTGGGGAAGCGCTTGGAGTAGGTGTAGGACTTACTTCGGGTTTCTGAATAGCTTCAGGAGTGGCAATCTCTTCTGGTTTAGGCAAGTCTATTACTTTTGGTAACTGCTCTTCTTGCAAGGCCCCACTGGTAGAAGCTGCAGGCGGTTGTGCCTGGGACGTGAGCTTATTCTTTAAATCGGACAGATAATTACTAACTACCTTATAATCCTGTGAATCTTTGTCTACCAATGTCAACACCTTTTCGGCTAAAGCTTGGGCGTTATTTAAATCGCCTTTTTCTTTTAGGGCCACAGATAAGTTGTAGTAAGCATTGGCAAAATCAGGCTTTAAGTTTATAGCATCCGTGAAGAACCTGATGGCTAAGTCGTAGTTTTGGATGGCATAGTAGACGCCGCCGACATTAACCCTAAGAACAGGATTTAATGGATCCTGTAAAATAGCTCTGCCATATGAATCAAGGGAGAAAATCAGGGCATTTTGGGCAACTCCGGCAATCTGTCTGTAGAGAAGCGCCAAAACTTCCCAATTGATGGCGGATCTGGGAGAAAGGGTAACAGCAGTTCTTCCTTCGTTAATTGATTGTTGAAGTAAAACTTGAATATTTTGTTTATCTTGATCAGCTAAAGACCCGGTAGGTGAAGCTTCGGTTGGACCTTTGGCTAAAGCTATAGCGTTGGCCAGGGCAAAGTTTACCTGGGCCAGGTTTGTTCTATATAGGTCGGTGTACGGATTTAATTTTTCCGCCGCCACTAATTCATTATAGGCGACAAGGCCCTGATTTTGGGAGATTGCATTTAAGGCCAACCTATGGTGATAATCCGCTAGGACAAATTTTCCTCCAAAAAAGCCTGCAAAAAGAACAAAAGCTAAAATTGCCGCCAGTAGTACTCCTGGCAGCGCGTCTACCTTGATGGTTTCTGTGGAAGAGGAAGCAGAGGAGAGGCCGGCAACCTTAAGGAACATGCCTTTAAGGCCATCTGATACAGGAGTTTCTTTCAGATTCAGCGCCATAAAGGAAGCTAAGATCAGAATACCGATTACCCAAAGCGCTAGAGTTGAAGCATGCAGGGCCAATATTATAAAAAAGATTATACCGGAGATAGCCAGGATTAGTTTCTCTTTTTCCGAATCGGACCTATAGGTCAGATAGATCTTATACGTTTTATACGCCGAAGAAGCAAACAAAGCTGTCAGGGAAAGTAATGCCAACAGGCCAATGCCACCTAAGTTGGCTAAAACCTGTAGATATTCATTAAACGGCGTGTCAAAGCTTAAATTCCAGAACTTGGTCGAATTAAATTCAATTGGTTTGTAATTTGTGAAATTAAAAAGATATGTAGCCGGCCCTGTTCCCCAAAAGGGTGAATCCCGAAAGGCAGATGCTGATACTTTCCATGAGGTTAAAAATCCCATTTGGATCTCCCGAGGGAAGTTTTGGGCCTGGCTGAAGAGCGGATTTTGAGCTTTACCCACCGGGGGGATGAAAGAAAGTGCTACGACTAGGGTAATAATGACAATTGGACCAATTAGACCCATTAGACTCATTAGTCTAATTTTACTTAAGTTATTTAAGTCTCTTAAGTTTCTTAGATCACTTATAAAAATGGTCAAAGCTACTCCGACTAAGGCCCCAATCCAAGTTGCCCATGTACCTGTTAGTGCAATAGCCAGCCCGGATAGTAATAGGAATAAAGAATTAAGAATTATGAATAAAGGTTTAGAGGCAGTTAAAATCTGTATGACTATAAATGGTAGAAGTAGTGCTAAAATTGCTGTGGTGGAGAAACTTGAGCCTGTGGGAGTGAAGTTTAAACTCTGGGTCCAGACAGGAGGTAAAATCTTCACCCCGGCATAGCTGAGTAAACTGACAGTAGCCAGGATTTGTGAGGCTATCAGACTTACCGCCAATATCCATTTAATTTCCCTAGCGCCTTTCAAATAATTAACTATTACAAAATAGAACAAAATATAGACAGTTAAACTTACCAGACTGCCGTGTATTCTTAATTGATTGCCCAAAACAGCCACATATGGAGATGCGGAAAGAAAAGTAGAAACAATTCCCACTGCCAGAAGCAGTAATAAGGGAATATCCAGGGGGGTTCTCGTAAGCGTGACTTTGCCGGCAACGGTAAATCTGAGGGTTAAAATTACCAGCAACACTCCTGTAAAGATCAAAAGCACCAAAAACTTGGGGGTGTCATAAAATTCTGTAGTCAGGTTGGAGAAGAGAAAAAGGGTAGAAAGAATTACCAAGACAAGACCTGTTTTGAACACTACGCTCGAATAATTATGCACAAAATCTTTTAAGTTGAAATTTAAATCTTCCATTAATTTATCTTACTAGTCATATTAGCCAGATTCACCTGATCTTTGCAACTAGGACTATCTATATCAATCTATAAATTTTGTTATCATCTTCTTTTAAAATAATGTAGTTATACTACATTGCGATAACTTCACTTTAATTTGGCCCGATGGTGGTGTTGCCTTTAATAACCGTATTTCCTTTAATGACAGGATTGACCGGGACAGGCCAGGACCAGCAGGCACCATTATTCCCGCCATCTGTGGAAGTGTTATTCAGAGTAATGGTGGTAGAGGATCCGTCACATCCGGAATTGGTAACAGTAGTATAAGTGACTGCCTCTGTTCCCTGGTGGTTAATATACCACTGGGAAGAGGTGGTGGAATTAATGGTGACATTATTTCCTGAAGTGCCGGTTAAAGTCAAAACCCCATTGATCCTGAAGGTTTTTCCTTCTGTAAATTGTAAAGCTTTGTTGGCAGTGGTGACGGTTAAATTGTTAAAAGTAATGGCAGGGGATCCTGAGCCTGTAAGAACAGAAGTTTTGGTGGCATCATTAAAGACCACTGTGCCGGAGTTATGGTTAAAGGTCCCGTTATTGGTAAAATTGCCACCAATGGTTAAAGTGGCAGGAGCAGTAAGGGCACCTTGAGTGATAGTTAAGTTGCCATTGACTGTTACTGCGGAAATTGATGTTCCCTGATTGGCAAGATCAAATATCTCTATTGATGTTAAAACCCTGCTATAAATTCTCACTTCATCTATCTGGCCGGGGAAATATCCGGCTGCGGAACCCCTGTTATTTAATGCTCCGATAAAAACATCAGTACCGGCAAAATTAATATTACCTGAAGTCATACTGGCAGTGTCTTCTTGTACGCCGTCAACATATAGTCCGAAATTATCAGTGCCGGAAACTTCACGAGTCAGTAGAACATGATGCCAACTCCCATCATTAACATCGGTTGTACCAATTGCTTCAACTCCAGTAGATCCGGCAGAATTTCTAATAAAGGTTCGCAGTTTATTAGCAGAACCGGTATAATTTACCTCAAGCAGCACACCCGGGTCTATTGATCCTGCTTCCTCGATAGAACCAATGATATATGTGTCACTGGAGGTTGTTGTTTTAATCCAGGCTGACCAGGTAAAACTCGTTGTTCCGTAGTCAACTGAGTAATTGGAATCTGCATAGTTAGTTCCATCAAAGGTTCCTCCGTTGTTAATTTTCCCGGTAGTAGTTGTAGCTCCGCTTACTGCTGTGCCGTTATTTCCATTGCCGGATGAATCAGCAACTTCACCTGGGGTCCCGTTCCAGGAAGCTTCGTCCATTGCCCAATAAGCAGACAAACCACTAGAGGAAGGATTAGAGGGCGATGGTACTAAGGCATCATTACTATCAGTAAAATTGACTATTAGATTGCTGTATGTCCAGTTTTTTATAATATAATTGTCAGCTGCAGCGTCTCCATCACCCTTGTAAGTAACAATAGATCCTGAATTTAAAGTGGGAGTAGTAACAGTGGGTTCATAGCCAATAAGCTGTAGGGTTCCCCCGTCTTCAACAGTAAATGTTCCTCCGCAGGTAAAGCTTTTACCATTTAGATCAAAAGTGCCTTCCACCAAGGTACAATTTTCTGTAGTGGTAGTTAAACTGGTAGAAAGTGAGGCAGAATTACCGGATTTGTTAATTTGTAAAGGAGAAGAAAAAGTATTGGCTGCATTCTGGGAAATTGCCTGAGTATTTCCTCCAGTTAAGGTCACTGTTAAGTTGGCTCCCCCAAAAGCATCAGTAGTGCTCATGGAAAAATCTCCCTGGACAGTTAACGTATAAGATGAGGCAGGATTTAATACCGGACCGTCGGTTCTGGTAAAGGCTCCGGTAGAAGTGCAATTGCTAGCAAAGGTAGTATCGGCAGCGGCGGTTTTGTTAATGGTTACCGAAGAAAAAGTAACTGTTCCGCAGGTTATGGTTGCATCATCATTATTACTTGTTCCATCTAAGGTTAAAGCCAAATTATTGGGTAAGAGATTACCACTGTTGTCTAGGTTTGCTTTAAGGTTTAAGGTGGTTAAAGAAGAGGCGGTCAGAGTCCCTCCGCTTAAGGTTAAGCTACCGGGAAAGGCGGTATTCTCGTCCCGATCATTGATATCCCAGGTAGTGGTACTGGTCATGGTTAAGCTTGAACCGTTGTTTTGGGTGTAGCTGCCGTTTAAAGTCCAGGTTCCAGTGCCAACAGTGATGGTTCCGTTGTTGGTGATCACATCTACTGATGAGGTTGGACTTGAGCCCAAAGGAATGATACAGTCAGAGCCAACGGTTACAGCATTCATATAGTATGTCTTACTGATGGTTACCGAAGAAAAAGTAACTGTTCCGCAGGTTAGGGTTGAATCATCATTACCAGCTCCTCCATCCAGGGTCAGGGTAAGGTTATTAGGTAACAGATTGCCGGAGTTATTAAGGTTTTGCTCAAGGTTTAAGGTGGTTAAAGAAGAGGCGGTTAAGGTTCCACCGCTTAAGGTTAAGCTACCGTCATTTACATCCCAGGTAGTGGTACTGGTCATGGTTAAGCTTGAACCGGTATTTTGGGTATAGCTGCCGCTTAAAGTCCAGGTGGCTCCGCTTAAGGTAATGGCTCCATTGTTGATTAAAGTCCCCACTGCAGTGGTGGGACTTGAGCCCAAAGGAATGGTACAGTCAGAGCCAACGGTAACATCACCAGGACCCCCGGAATATACCTTATTAATAGTGACTGAAGAAAAAGTAACTGTTCCGCAGGTTAGGGTTGAATCATCAAGACTATAACCTCCATCCAAAGTTAAAGCCAAATTATTGGGTAACAGATTGCCGGTATTATCCAAGTTACCCTCTAGGGTGAAGGTAGTTAAAGAAGAGGCAGTTAAGGTTCCGCCGTTTAAAGTTAAAGCACCACCAGTAGCCCCGGCAGCACCGCCCGGATCATTCATATCCCAGGTAGTGGTGCTGGTCATGGTTAAGGAAGCTCCGTTGTTTTGGGTGTAGTTGGCATTTAAAGTCCAGGTGGCACCGCTTAAGGTAATGGCTCCGTTGTTGGTTAAAGTCCCCAGAGTAGTAGTTGGACTACTACCTAAGGGAATGGTACAGTCAGAGCCAATGGTGACATCGCTAGATGTGGTTGTTTTGTTAATACTAACTAAATTAAAAGTGGCTGAATTGCAGGCTAAGGTACTATCATCAGCGCTACTTGTTCCATCAAAGGTCACAGTGCCGGAGTTAGCAGTAAATGTTCCGCTGGTGATGGTAAAGTTTCTTTCTACTGACAGTGTGGCTGAGGTAGAAGTAAAGGCCCCCCCTGATAAGCTGAAAGCTCCATCGTTTATATCAATATTATTAGCAGCTGTGCCGGTATTGCTGCCGATAAAAGTGCCTCCAGCTTGGGAAAAACCACTTGAACCAATGGTTACACTGACATCAGTATTTTGGGTAATCTGTCCGGTATCATAACTTGAAGCAATACTGATGCCAGCCACAGAAACAGCAGTATCTATAGCTGCGTTGGCTGTAGAAGTGGAATTAAAAGTGGCAATGTCAGCAGTCCCCGGACAACCACCTGTCCCTGTTCCTCCGGACCAGTTGGTACAGGTAGACCAAAGTCCATCTCCCCCTCCATTAGTCCAGGTGGCAGTGGCAGCCATAGTCAACTTGGCCCAGACAAAAAGGGACAAGGAGAGAATGACTAAAAATAGGGTAGAGTAAATTAATAACCGCTGTTTTTTTGATTTAGGTCTTAGGTATCTTAGGTATTTCATATTTTTCACTTAATTTGTATTCCTTGCATTCTTAGACCGTTCAGTCTTAAACTTGGGAAAACTGTAAAGTCCCAGCAACTGCCGTTATTTCCTCCGTCGGTATTGGTAGAGTTCAAAGTCATAGTGATGGTGGTAGAGGATCCGTCACATCCGGAATTGGTAACAGTAGTATAAGTGACTGCCTCTGTTCCCTGGTGGTTAATATACCACTGGGAAGAGGTGGTGGAATTAATGGTGACATTATTTCCTGAAGTGCCGGTTAAAGTCAAAACCCCATTGATCCTGAAGGTTTTTCCTTCTGTAAATTGTAAAGCTTTGTTGGCAGTGGTGACGGTTAAATTGTTAAAAGTAATGGCAGGGGATCCTGAGCCTGTAAGAACAGAAGTTTTGGTGGCATCATTAAAGACCACTGTGCCGGAGTTATGGTTAAAGGTGGCATTATTGGTAAAATTACCGCCAATGGTTAAAGTGGCAGGGGCGGTAAAGATACCGGAGGAGATAGTAAGATTACCATTTATGGTTAAAGAAGCAAGACCGTTATTAGTAGTAGCCGCACTGGCCAGACTGGAAATCTCGGAAGATGTCAATATTCTGTTATAAATTCTCGTTTCATCAATATAACCTTTATAGAGGTAACCTCCGCTTCCATAGCGTCCGAAATTAAGATCTCGGGCTTTGCTTGCCGGTACTGTACCCTGGGCAGATGGATCTAAAGTCCCATCAATGTACATTGATACATAGGCAGTGGAATTAATGGTAATAAGTACATGATGCCAGGTATCGTCTAATACAGCGTTAGTGGAAGTCATAATCACGGTACTGTTTCCCACTGCCACACTGACTTTATTATTATTAGCAGTATTGTTGAGAAGAATAGTCCATTCATTATTACTGCCTTTTTCTATTATTCGGGCCCATTGAACCATGCTGTTGGCAGTACCTTTAACCCAGAAAGAGATAGTTTGCTCGGTCCAGTTATTAAGACTGGCTGAGTTAGAAACAAAGACATAATCATTGCTGCCATCAAAATAACCGGCATTATTAAGTTTGCCAGCGGCTCCTCCCGTAGGCCCGGTTCCATTTGGACACGATTGACCACCATTATTATTGCTGGAAGAATCAGTCACAGTTAAAGTAGAACAATCATTAGTCCAGGAAGCTTCATCCATGGCCCAATAGCCTTGAAGTCCACTAACTAAGGTGTTAGGACCCAAAGTATCATTACTATCAGTAAAATTAACTGTCAAATTAGAATATGTCCAAGAAAAAGGCGAGTACTCATCAGCTTGTCCATCGCCATTTCCTTTATAGGTAACCGTGGAACCGGCATTTAGAGTGGGAGTGGTGACAGAACCCTCAGAACCAATAAGCTGTAGATTTCCCCCGTCTTCAACAGTAAATGTTCCTCCGCAGGTAAAGCTTTTACCGTTTAAATCAAATGTTCCTTCCACCACAGTACAGTTTTCTGTAGTGGTGGTTAAACTGGTAGAAAGAGAGGCAGAATTACCGGATTTGTTAATTTGTAAAGGAGAAGAAAATGTATTGGCAGCATTTTGGGAAATTGCCTGGGTATTTCCTCCGGTTAAGGCCACTGTTAAATTAGCCCCGCCAAAAGCATCTGTAGTACTCATGGAAAAATCCCCCTGGACAGTTAAGGTATATGATGAGGCAGGATTACTGACTACTCCGTCGGTTCTGGTCAAGGCTCCGGTTGAAGTACAATTGCTGGCAAGGACAGTTAATCCTGTTGCACTTGTTTTACTGATAGTTACTGAAGAGAAAGTAACTGTCCCACAGGTTAAGGTTGAGTCATCTTGGCTGCCTGTTCCATCTAAGGTTAAAGCCAGATTATTAGGTAACAGATTGCCGGTATTATCCAGGTTTCCCGCAACATTTAAAGTAGTTAAAGAAGCAGCAGTTAAGGTTCCTCCGCTTAAGGTTATACTATCGCCAACTACTCCGTCATTATTCATATCCCAGGTGGTGGTACTGGTCATGGTTAAGGA
>Ga0155725_102_pt1 | contig 20118 bp, 18 predicted proteins | sample RifCSPlowO2_01_FD_107381 | JGI IMG/M metagenome (GOLD analysis project Ga0155725, IMG submission 107381) | Candidatus Daviesbacteria bacterium RIFCSPLOWO2_01_FULL_40_27 | reverse complement strand
CAAAGGTTAGGGTTAAATTTGAGGGCACTTTGATAGTTTTCCAGGGCTTTGCCGGGTTGGCCCAGTTCCATATAAGTATTGGCTAAATTATGATAAGCATCACCATAATTAGGCTTTAGCTCAATTGCCCTTTGAAATTCCCTGAGAGCTGCTTGTTTATCCCCACGCCTTCCGTAAACATCCCCCAAATTGTTATGGGTATTGGGTGAAGAAGGGGAAGTTTTTCCGGTGGCTATCCACAGGTTATCTTCATTCTTCCAATCAATATTCCTGATGATGGTTCTGACAGAGAGTAAAATAACTATCAGGGCAAGCATTATATAGCTAATTTGTTTAAATTTGGGAGAATTGGTAAGTTTTTCAAACCCCAGGCCCAAAAGGACCAGGATCCCTAAAATTGGCAGGTATAAATATCTCTCTGCCACAATCCAGTTTAACCTGAATGGGGTGAGTGTTGGAGCAAGAGCAATTAGGAAAAATGAAGACCAGAAAAAGATAGACTTGTTTTTTTTGAAACTAATTAAAGCTACGATTAGAAAACCAAGTGTAATCAGAAACCTTACTAAAAATTGGATTTGGCCAAAGTTTAATTCCGAGTGATAAAGCGTAAGCGTTTGAGGAAAAAAGATTAGCTCAAAATAGGAAGTTAGGGCAACAGGAATCAGGAAAATCGGGTTATCTACGCCACCTTGTTGATAATGCATGGATTGCAAGGTAGTAGTACGTTCCGGTAAACCATTTAAGGACACAAAAATATATAAAATTGTTAGTAGTAAAAACGGAATAGTTTTAGGGAAGTTATCCTTTAAGTTTCCAAATGTGAGTTCATAAAGGGGAAAGATTAAAAAAAGCAGGAGGGGCATCTGCGGATGAGACATAAATGCTAGCAAGAGGCTGATAATGGATAAAAGAAAGTACTTTTTATTCTCTTTTGACAGAACGTAAAATAAAAATGACAGCAAGAAAAAGAAAGCGTATTGGACATACATGCCACCGGAAATCCAAACTACAGCCTCGGAAATTGCCGGATGGATGGCAAATATTCCGGCAACAAAAAGAGCCAATCTTTTAGAATACAAGCGATTCAGTAGGATATAGATCAAAAATACAGAACCCGTATGGAAAAAGATATTAATAAGCCTAAAAACAAAAGGATTAAGCCCACCTATGTGGAAGGCAAGCCAATATAAAAACAGCCGGATAAAGCCGAAAGGGCGGGTCAGGAGGTTACTTAAATGGTCAATATTGGGATTCTGGACGATTTCGGCAAGATCATCGGATAAAAAAGCATTATTCAAGGAATTGCCGTATATCAGCAGTATCAAGGCGAAAAGAAGTAGAAATAGGGGTAAGTGTTTTTTGATCACCTCTCAAGTATACAAGATTAACGGGGTAAGTTTAAGACCATTCCCGGTTCGATCAGATCTGGATTCGGTATGTTATTGGCTTTGGCTATGCGATCGAAAGCCATTATATCGCCATATGCCCTAGCGGCTATTGTGGAAAGCCAGTCACCTTCGACTACGGTATAAGTATTGCCTTCAATCTTTGGACCCCAGATGGTGGTATCGCCTCCACCGGTTCCCAGAGCCTCCTCTGTGGGCGGCGCGGAAGGTGTCGGTGAAGCTTGAGCTTGAAGTTCCAGTTTTGGAATTTGAAGAACTTGTTCTTTTTCAAGCTGGTCAGGATTTGTAAGGCTATTGGCATTAGCAATCTCGGGATATTTGTAGCCATCATCATAATATTTTTCTGCAATCGTAAACAAAGTATCACCTTCTTTTACGGTATATTTACCCGGGAGGTTTTCTTTTGAAACGTCTTGCTGGTCTTCTATTTGAGTCTGTTGAGCAGGACCCAGACTGGATTTACCTTGGTTGAAGTAATTGAAAACCAATATCCCGATTACCAAAACAATCAATGCTCCTAAGACCAGGCTAACCTTGGACTGGTTGGATTGAATCTCGCTCTCAAGCTTCTCCAAATAATTACTCGAATTTCTTTTTGCCATCTTTGAGGACAGATTTGAAGGCAGTTTTCTACTGATACTTTTAATCCAAATGAGCTAAATTGTCAAGAGGGCAAACAGAGGCAATATGTTTGCTTGCCAAACTTAGAGGTCTTGAAACATAGGTAAATGGTATAGTATTATTCAAATCGACATTTCTGCTGAAGGTTTGCCAATGAAAATATTTTTACAAACTATTGCTATAATATTTACGGCCATTTTTTTAGTAAACCTAACTTTTCCTAAACAGACATATGCTTATTTAGACCCTGGAGCCAATAGCTACTTATTCCAAATTGCGATTGCCTCATTACTGGGAGCAATATTGACTGTGAAACTTTTCTTTAGAAAAATAGTAAATTTTCTAAGAAATCTTTTTTCCACGCATGCAAACAAAAAAAATTCCCCAAAATGAACTCATTTCGGGTTCGTTTAGAGATCCAAGCGGAGTGGTCCTTAAAAGGAAGGGTTCTTTATACCGTAGGGTAAATTTGATCTATCGGGAAAGTTATGATTTTTTAATCAATTCAGGCCTTTATCGATCTTTAGTGGAGGATATGTTGTTAATTCCACACCAAGAAGCGAAGAAAGATCAAAAAAGCAACGGTTATTTTAAGCTTATTAAACCGGAAATGATTCCATTTGTCTCTTATCCTTATGAATGGAGTTTTAGCCAACTAAAGCATGCTGCCCTTGCTACTATCCAGATTCAAAAGAGAGCCCTTGAGTTTGGAATGTCTTTAAAAGACAGTAGTGCTTATAATATCCAGTTTTGGAAAGGCAAGCCGATTCTAATTGATACTTTGTCGTTTGAGGAATATAAGGAGGGGCAGCCATGGAAGGGGTATAGACAATTCTGCCAGCATTTTCTTGCCCCTTTGGCGTTGATGTCTTATAGGGATCTTAGGCTAAACAAATTAAATAGAGCCTATATTGATGGAATACCTTTAGATCTCACGAGTTCTTTATTACCCTTAAGTACTTATCTTAATTTTTCGCTTTTAACCCATATCCACCTGCATGCCAGGAGCCAAAACCGCTATGCAGCATATAGTGAAGGAGATATGCGCAGGGTCTTTCTGAAAATGCAGCTTAACCCACCCCGAGTAAATAAATTATCCTTGTTAGGGTTAATTGATAGCCTGGAATCGGTGACTAAACGGCTGAATTATAAGTTGAGAGGATCACAGTGGGGGGATTATTATTCCGACACGAACTACTCTAAAGTGGGGTTTGAACAAAAAAAGCGGGTAATTGAGAAATTTCTAAAAACAGTTAAACCCAAAAGTGTCTGGGATTTAGGAGCAAATACCGGACTGTTTAGCCGTATTGCCAGTAAGCTAGATATACCAGTAATATCTATAGATGGCGATCCGGAAGCTGTTGAAAGAAACTACCTGCGTTGTGTTGAAGAAAGAGAAGAAAACATTTTACCACTTATTATTGACCTTACTAATCCCAGCCCCGGTATTGGTTGGGAAAACAAGGAAAGGATGAGTTTAGAGACTCGAGGGCCGGTGGACATGATTTTTGCTTTAGCATTGGTTCATCATCTTGCCGTATCAAATAATCTTCCTTTTGCTAAAATGGCAAGTTTTTTTAGGAGCATTTGTAAATTTCTTATCATAGAGTTTATTCCAAAGAGCGATTCGAACGTAAAAAGGTTGCTTTTGTTTCGGAAAGATATTTTTCCTGATTACACACAGGAAAATTTTGTGCAAGAATTTAAGCAGTATTTTACTATTAAATACTCTGTAAAAATTAGGCATTCCCAAAGGGTATTGTTTTTGATGGAAGGAAAATAAAAAATTAAAATGCATAGGTTTAAGTTTTTACATCCGTTGTTATTTGCTGCTTTTCCAATTCTGGCTTTTTACACTAAAAATATTCATAAAGTCCGATTTGATAGGATTATTCTGCCTCTAGAGTTTAGCATAGGTTTTACACTCGGTTTATGGTTATTTTTGAATGGTTTAATTAAGGATAGGTACAAAACAAGTCTATTGGTAACTTATTTTTTGTTGTTATTTTACTCGTATGGTCAGGTTTATAAAGTCCTGGATGGTTTCTTAGTAAAAAACGGTGAAAAAGACATTAGCCTGTTTGTACTCTGGTCAGCCTTTTTACTAATTGGAAGCTTTTTGATAATTAAATTTGGGAGAAAACTTCGGGGTTTAGAAGTATTTCCGTTGGTAACAGGGGGCATATTGGTTTTAGTATCCTTAATTCAAATTGCAGGATACAACCTAAATAACAATAAAGTATTGTTTGCTTATAATGATACTACCAAAACGAATAAACAACTCAATAATTTAAACCAGAACTTTCCCGTAATTACTGATCGTCCTGATATTTACTATATTATTTTGGATGGGTATGCTAGCAATGAAGTATTAAAAAATATTTACGGATACGATAACATTAATTTTGTAAATTTTTTGGAAAGTAAGGATTTTAACATAGCCTATAATGCCCACAGTAATTATGCTCTTACTCACCTCTCACTAGCATCCTCGCTTAACATGAAGTATGTAAGTTACCTGACTGATCAAATAGCCGCTATTAACATGATTAAAGATAATGAGGTGCTCAAGATATTAAAATCAAAAGACTATCAAGCTGTACATTTTAATTCCGGCTGGGTAGGTACACAGGAGAATAATTTTGCAGATTTAAATGTTTCGTGCGGGGTAAGCAACCAGTTTATAGCGACTTTTCTTAAAACTACTATGCTAAGGCCATTTGATGGTATGTATTTATCTGATAAAGCCCGAGACAGAGTACTATGTACATTTTCCCAACTGGCCAGTATCAGAGAAAATGTTGACGGTCCGATGTTTGTATTTGCCCATATTGTCTCGCCTCATCCACCTTACCTTTTTGGTCCAAATGGGGAACAGGTTAAACTAACAGCAGAAAATAAAGTTACAGGATTGGATACTTGGCAAGATAGGAAGGATTATTTAAACCAGCTGTTATTTATCAATAAAATGGTAATGGATTTGGTCAGAAAATTGACTTTTGGTAGAGAAAATTCACCAATAATAATCATCCAAGCTGATCATGGTTCGGCTTCAACACCAGGCATGGAAGAGTATAACCCTGATCTTATTCAGGAGAGGATGAGGCCCTTTATAGCTTATAAACTCCCGGATAAGGAAAAATTCACTTATGACAATCTTACCCCGGTAAATATTTTTAGATTGATTTTTAATAATTACTTTAATGCCAGGTATGAATTATTAGAAGATAAATACTATTTTTCTAACTATAGCAGGCCCTTTGAGTTTATTGATGTAACTGAGAGTGTAAATCAGTTTGATATGACTTCTCTTAGAGAGTCCTTACAAACAGAAGAGTAAACTATCTGCGGGGCCGACGGGAATCGAACCCGCTATCTTCTCCGTGACAGGGAGACGTGATGACCGGTTCACTACGGCCCCAAAAGGCTGAGAGTATTTTAACAAATAAACTATGTGTATTCAATTTGCAAAAAATGGTATATTGAATCTGTGGAAATCTCTAATGCTAAAGTTGCCAAAATCCTCCGTAATACCGCTGCTGCTTATACCCTTAAAAAATTTGGTAATATTTTCCAAATTCGTGCCTATGAGAATGCAGCCGATGCTGTAGAACAATCTAATGCGGAAGTTTTTGATCTTTGGCAGGAAGGTAGGCTCCCGGAAGTTCCCAATGTGGGGACTAAAATTCAAGAGTATTTAAACGAATTATTCACCACCGGTCAGGTTAAGCATTTTGAAGCGGTACAAAAGGGGATACCACCGGTTGTTTTTGAACTTTTAGATATCCCCGGGGTAGGTCCCCAAACAGCCATGAAACTGGCAAAATTGGGTATCAGAGACTTGGACGGTCTAAAGCGCGGGATCAAATCAGGAATTTTAGTGGAAAAAGGTTTTTCCGCAAAGATAGCCAGAAGGATCATGGATGGAATTCTAGAGCTATCAGGCAGGCAAGGCAGGATGCTTTTGCCTTATGCAGCCGTACAGGCAGACAAGATTTTAAGTTTTTTGAAGAAAAGCCCGGCAATACTTCAGGTGCATCCTTTGGGTTCCTTGCGCAGAATGGTGGCAACCGTGGGGGATTTGGACTTTTCTGCCAGCTCAAACCAGCCTAAAGAAGCAGTTGAATACTTTTGTAAGATGCCGGGAGTAACTCGGGTGGTTGATCGGGGTGATAGCAAGGCTACGGTGGTCCTTAGAGGTGGTTTCCAGGCTGATTTATTAGTGGGGGAGCCAGAGAGCTATGGAGCACTGCTGCAGCATTTTACAGGCTCAAAGGCCCACAATATTAAGCTTAGGACTCTGGCTAATAAGAAGAAGCTCTCTTTATCTGAATATGGAGTTAAGAAAGTTCAAAGCGAAGAGGTAATTCATTGTGAGAAAGAAGAAGATTTATATAAATTATTGGGGATGCAGACTCCCCCGCCGGAGACAAGAGAAGATACCGGCGAAATCGAGATTGCCTTGGAACACAAACTGCCGCATCTGGTTGAACTGAAAGATATCAGGGGTGATTTACATACACATTCAAATTATCCGATTACGCATCCTTCTCACGGCCCGGGAGCAGACAGTATTGAGAAAATAGTGGAAAAGGCACAAAGCTCAGGTTATGAGTTTATCGGAATTTCTGATCATCCTCCGGGTTTTAGTATGGTGAGCCAGGAAGATATTATCAAATGGGTACAAAAGAGGACAAAATTTATTCAGAATTTAAAATCGAAGACAAAAAGTATTCGAGTACTGAATAGTCTCGAAATAGACATTTTGGGAGATGGCACGCTGTCTGTACCTGATGCGGCCTTGGCGACACTTGATTATTGCATTGCCGGTATTCATTCCGGCCATAGAGGTTCAAAAGAAGAGATTACAAACAGGTTGATGTCGGCATTAAACAATCCTTACGTAGATATAATTTCTCATCCTACCAACAGGTTGCTTAACGAGCGGGAGTCATCAGAAGCAAATTGGGAAGAAATTTTTAAAATTGCAGCCAAAAATAATAAGATTTTGGAGATTAATGCCTATCCAAACAGGCTAGATTTGAGAGACGATCTAGTGAGAGTGGCTTTGAAGTTTGGTGTTAAGTTTACCATTGACACGGATGCGCACGAGATTTCTCAAATGGAAAATATGAGATTTGGGGTAGCTGTTGCTCGCAGAGGTTGGGTAGAAAGAGAAGATGTTGTTAATGCTTGGGACTGGACAGATTTTGCAAAATGGTTTAAGATAGATTAAATAGTGTAACCATGATAACCTACATTGCAGTTGGAGCGGTAGTTTTAATAGTTTTATGGCTTCTTGTCACATATAATTCACTGGTTACTTTGCGCAATCGCGTTCGTGAGGCCTGGTCACAGATTGATGTTCAGCTAAAGCGTAGGTCTTCCTTGATTCCTAATTTAATTGAGACTGTTAAAGGTTATGCAAAGCATGAAAAGGGTGTTTTGGAGGAAGTAACCAAGGCAAGAACCGCCTTAATGGGTGCTAAAAATCCTCATGAAGCTGCGGAGGCTGATAATATGCTAACCGGAGCTTTAAAATCCTTGTTTGCGGTGGCAGAAAATTATCCTCAGCTTCGAGCTTCGGAGAATTTTAAAGCCTTGCAGGATGAGATTTCAGATACAGAAACAAAGGTTGCAGCTTCCCGGCAATTTTATAACACCAATGTTTTGGATTTAAATAATAATTTAGAAACAGTTCCTTCAGCCTGGGTGGGGCAAATGTTTGGGTTTAAGAAAGAAGATTTCTTTAAAGCCACCGAAGAAGAGAAGAAAGACGTAGAAGTTAAATTTTAATCTCCATTGTGCTAAAATGAGCATATTATGGCACAAATAAATACTGCTTGGGATCATGTTTCCGGGAATATTTTTAAGACTTGGTTGATAATGTTCCTTTTCAGCCTATTCACTGTTGGGGTAATATATGTTCTGGCCCAGGGTTTTGGGTATGGACAAACCGGAGGACTGGGGATATTTGGGATGGTTCTTATTTTGGCCGGCATAATGAATTTTGTTTCATATTACTGGTCTGATAAAATTGTTTTGGGGATTTCTGGGGCCAAACGAATCGAGAAAAAAGACAATCCCGAAATATACCGACTGGTGGAAAATTTATGCATAGCAGCCGGTTTACCTTTACCGAAAATTTACATAATTGATGATACGGCCACTAACGCTTTTGCGACTGGCAGAAGTCCTAAACATGCTGCCATAGCTTTTACCAAGGGAATTTTACAAAAGCTAGATAAACAGGAGTTGGAAGGGGTGGCAGCCCATGAACTGTCCCATGTCGGGAATAGAGATACTTTACTTATGGGTGTAGTTTCGGTTTTGGTAGGCACGATTGCGCTACTGGCGGACTTTTTCTTACGGAGTATGTGGTATGGGGGGCGGGACGATCGGGATAGCCGGGGGAATACTATCTTTCTGGTGCTGGCAATAGTAGCAGCTATTTTGGCCCCAATTGTGGCCACTTTGATTCAGCTGGTAGTCTCAAGGCGTCGGGAGCTTTTGGCCGATGCTTCCGGAGTATTGTTAACCAGATATCCGGAAGGGTTGGCAAGTGCACTACTTAAGATATCCTCCGATAAAGAACCGCTGGAGGTTGCCAACAGGGGCACAGCGCATTTGTATATAGTAAATCCTCTAAAGGGTCAGGAAGCAAAGGCCTGGCTTTCCAACCTTTTTAATACTCACCCCTCAATAGAAGTGCGCGTTAAAGCTCTTCGCGAAATGGGAGGCTTGTCCGGCGAAGTCTCGACGAAGACGGAGAAAGTTTAAACGCAGTATAATCCTTCTATGAAGTTAACCAGAGATCAGGTCAAACATGTAGCTAGGTTAGCCGATTTGCCACTGACCGATGAGGAAGAAGAGAAATATTCCCAAACTATCTCCAAAATTTTGGACTATGTGGAACAGCTTAATCAAGTTGACACATCAGATGTAGAACCTACTTTTAATGTCACCGGACAGAATAATGTATTTCGTGAAGACACAACCGATGCATGTTTATCTCAAGAAGAAGTATTGTCAAACGCGCCAAAGAAAAAAAATGACATGTTTGAGACAAAAGGAGTGTTTGAAAAGGAATAAATATGGATATAACAAAATTAACGTTAACACAAACCTTAGAAGCTCTGAAAAGAAAAGATTTTTCGGAAAAAGAACTAAATGAGGCTTACATAAAGAAGATAGCAATAATTAACCCGAAAATAAATTCTTTTTTAGAAATCAAAAAGAATTCTCGAGGGATTCCTGCGGCAATTAAAGATGCTATTTTGACCAAAGGAATAAAGACTACAGCCGGGTCAAAAATATTGAGTAATTTTATTCCTCCATATAATGCTACCGTTATCAATAAACTTTTGGAGCAAGGTGTAAGTGTTATTGGAAAGACTAATTGTGATGAATTCACCATGGGATCATCCGGAGAAAATTCCGCATTTGGTACCACCAGAAATCCCTGGAATTTAAATAAGGTACCCGGTGGTTCATCCAGTGGTTCCGCTGCAGCTGTGGCAGCTGACCTTTGCGCTTTTGCATTGGGAACTGATACAGGTGGGTCAATCAGGCAGCCGGCTTCTTTGTGTGGAATGGTAGGGCTTAAGCCAAGTTACGGTAGGGTTTCCCGGTATGGAACAATTGCTATGGCTTCCTCTTTTGATCAGATCGGACCAATGACAAAATCGGTGGCTGATGCCAGGTTGGTTTTGGATTGGATAAGCGGAGGGGACGAATATGACTCGAATTGCAGAAAAGAAAAGTTTACATTTCAATCCCAGGTGTTGGAAGCTAAGATTAAGGGATTAAAAATAGGACTACCAAAGGAGTATTTTGGGGCAGGACTGGATAAGGGAGTAGAAAGAGTAGTTAAAGAGGCAATAAAGAAACTGGAAGAGCTGGGAGCAGAAATTATAGAGGTCAGTTTGCCAAATAGTGAATATGCTGTGGCAGCTTACTATATTTTAGTTCCTTCGGAAATATCCTCTAACTATGCTAGGTTTGATGGAATCAGATATGGAGGAACAAGAGATAATTTTGGTGAGGAAGTAAAACGGAGAATTATGTTAGGAACATATAGTTTATCGTCCGGTTACTATGATGATTATTATGCCAAGGCAGCCAGAGTGAGGACTTTAGTTAAGCAAGATTTTGAGAAAGCCTTTGAGAAAGTTGATGTGATCGTGGGTCCGGTCTCCCCCACCACAGCATGGAATTTGGGAGATAAAGTTGATAATCCGTTAAAGATGTATCTTTCCGATATCTATACAATATCTGCCAATTTGGCCGGGATTCCTGGACTATCTGTTCCTTGTGGGTTTTCTGAGGGACTTCCTGTAGGTCTGCAAATTTTAGGCAAACAATGGGATGAAGAAACTATTTTAAGAGCGGGTTTCGTATATGAACAAGCAACTGAGTGGCATAAGGAGAAGCCCAGTTTATGAGACTAGCTCGTCACAGTACAAAAAATCGTTCGCACTGTAGAGACTTGCTCACTTGTGTTTGTTTTGTGTCTGCCATTAGTTTCAAATCATTAAGAAAGATTACACAAAACCAACAACATTTTTTGTTCACTTATGACTTCGCTGTCTCTAGGAGGTTATATGTCTAATCAAAAATACGAACCAGTCATTGGTTTAGAGATGCATGTAGAGCTCAATACTAAATCCAAGATGTTCTGCAGATGTTCTGCAGATTATTTTGGCAGAGAGCCGAATACTCATACATGTCCTATTTGCTTAGGGCTCCCGGGTGCTTTGCCCTATATTAACAAAGTTGCCATTGAAGATTGTATAAAAATCGGTTTGGCCTTAAATTGTACCGTTTCCGAAAAATCACTTTTTGAAAGAAAAAATTATTTTTATCCGGATCTTCCTAAAGGTTACCAAATTTCCCAATACCGTTGGCCGCTTTGTGTGAATGGTTGGATTGAGGTAGATGATGGAGATGGAAACAAGAGAAAAATAAGGATAAATAGAGCTCATCAGGAGGAAGATACAGGGAAGTTAACCCACAGCGGAGGTGTGACATTAATAGACTTCAACAGAAGCGGAGTACCTTTGGTGGAAATTGTGACTGAGCCGGATTTTCATGATGTTGATACAGTTAGGAATTATGCCAAGAAGCTTCAGCGGCTTTTCCGTTATTTAGGGGTTTCTAATGCAGATATGGAGCGGGGAGATATGAGATTGGAAGCGAATGTTTCCGTTCGTCCGGTGGGCCAAAAAGAATTACCGGGTTACCGGGTAGAACTTAAAAATATTAACAGTTTTAGGTTTATGGTGGCGGCAATTGAATATGAAATTAAACGACAAATCAAAGAGCTAGAGGAGGGTTGGACCCTCAAGCAAGAAACCAGGGGTTGGGACGAGGACAAAAAGTCTACATATTTACAAAGAAGCAAAGAAGAGGCTCATGATTATCGTTATTTTCCCGAACCGGACTTGCCAGAAATTCGGATGAAATCAGATGAGATCGGAAAAATCAGAAAAAGTTTACCGGAATTGTCATGGGACAAACAAAATAGATTTATTGAGGAATATGGGGTGAAAAAAAGCGACGCAGAAATACTTACGGAATTAACAGAGCTGGCAGAGTTTTTTGAGGTAACAGTGGAGCATGGGAAGAAACATGGGGTTGAAGCAAAAGCAGTAGCAAATTACATAGTTAACAAGAAACCCGATATAAGTGTTGTACTTCCAACACAGATCATTGAGGAATTAAAAGGGAAAAAAGTTGGGGTAATAGAAAATATGGGGGAATTAGGGGAGTTGGCGGATGAGGTAATTTCAGAAAATCCGGCGATGGTGGGAGTTTACAAGAAAGGTAAGGTAACAGTTATTCAAGTGCTCATTGGTGCAATAATGAGAAAAACCGGAGGAAAAGTTAATCCTAATAAAATCCGAGAAATTTTAAAAGAGAAGCTACGCTAACTTCCGTGCTATTTTGTGAAATTGCCACTTGAAATTTATATTCTTGGGGCTGGTAAAATAGCAGTTGTCATTAGATCCTTCGCTAACGCTCAGGACGACTCATGACAGAGGAAAGATTATATGAGTCGATTTGTTCATCTTCACGGTCACAGTGAATATTCTCTTCTTGATGGATTGTCAAAGATTCCTCAGCTTATTAAAACCGTAAAAGCACTCGGGATGGACGCGCTAGCTATAACAGATCACGGCGTTATGTATGGAGCAATAGAATTTTATAAAGCCTGCAGAGAAGCGGGGATAAAACCGATTGTAGGAGTTGAAATGTATGTAGCCAAAAGATCTTATAAAGATAAAGAGGGAAAGGTCGATAGCGAACCGTTTCATTTAACGGTTTTGGCAAAAAACTACGAAGGTTATCTTAATTTAATGAAGCTTACCTCCGTCGCGCACACCGAAGGATATTACTACCGACCAAGGGTGGACAAAACACTCCTCAAGGAGTTTCACGAAGGATTGATTGCCCTTTCGGGCTGTCCTTCCGGAGAGTTTGTCAGATCACTAAGTTCCAAAGACCCCAAAAAACCGGAGGAGGTCATAAAAAGTTACCTAGATATATTTGGTGAAGGTAATTTTTATCTGGAAGTGCAAAATCATCCATACCAGCAGTCACTGGACTTGGCCACAGACGAGATGATAAGAAAAGACCTACAAGAACTTTTGGATATTCAGAATCAGACATATGAAAATGTTAAAGAACTCTCTTTTAAACTTGGGGTGCCGATTGTGGCTACAAATGACTATCATTATGTGAACAAAGAAGATGCAGAAGCGCAAGATGCTCTACTCTGTATCCAAACTGGAAAGTTCCTGTCCGAAGTAGACAGGTTAAGAATGGTTGATACTCCTGACTACTTCTTAAAGTCACCAGAGGATATGGAGGAAAATTTCAAAGACCTTCCACAGGCTCTGGAGAATACTGCAAAAGTTGCAGATCTGGTAGATTTAGAAATTCCTTTGGGTGTGGCGCGGTTTCCTGTGTTTGAAACTCCTGAGGGAAAATCTTCAATGGAGTATTTGAGGGAAGTTACTTACAAACGGGCAGAAGAAAAATTGAAAATGACAGGTAAAATCAAGGAACGTTTGGAGTATGAGTTGGGGGTAATTGAGAAAAAGAAATATGCGGATTACTTTTTGGTGGTGGCGGATTTTATGGACTGGGCGCACCAGCGGGGGATAATTACCAATACCAGGGGTTCTGCGGCAGCATCAATGGTTTTATATTGTCTGGGAGTAACCAATTTAAATCCCTTGGATTACCTGCTACCGTTTGAGCGATTCTTAACAGTACATAGACCGTCATTACCTGATATAGATGTGGATATTGCAGATGATAGGCGTGATGAGGTGATAGATTATGTGATGAAAAAGTATGGAGAAGGAAGAGTTGCCCATATAGTTACTTTTGGAACAATGATGGGAAGAGCTGCCATAAGAGATGTTGGTAGGGTTTTGGGGTTGTCTTATGGAGAGGTTGACAGAATCGCAAAGTTGATTCCGCCTCCCCATCAGGGATTTCATAAGCCCTTGGGAGAGACAATCAAAGATGTACCGGAACTAACCGATCTTTATAAAACTAATCCTCAAATAAAAAAATTATTGGATCTGGCCGTTAAAATCGAAGGAACTGTTCGCCACGCTTCGGTTCATGCTGCGGGGTTGGTGATTGCTCCTGAAGAGATAACTAATTTTACTCCTCTTCAAAAAGAATCTAAGGGAGAAAAGTTAGTTTCCCAGTACGACATGTTTTCTTTGGTTGATGAGTATGGTGGAATTGGTTTAGTTAAGATGGATCTTTTGGGGATTAGGAATCTCTCTATTTTGGGTAAGGCGGTGGAATTTGTTATAGAGAATAGGGGGATTAGTGTCGATTTAAATAAAATTCCACTTGACAACAAGAAAGCATTTGAGCTTTTGGCAAAAGGAGAAACAATGGGGATATTTCAGCTCGAGGGATCGGGAATGACCAGATACGTGACGGAGCTGAGGCCTACCAGTGTTTTAGATATCCAAGCCATGGTGGCGCTGTACCGGCCTGGTCCCATGAGCGTAATACCTGAATATATTGCCCGGAAACACGACCCTCGAAAGGTGAAGTTTTTTGACCCTCGCATGAAACAATATACAGAAGCATCGTTAGGGCTTTTGGTCTATCAAGACGATGTGATTTTAACTGCCGTTAATATTGCCGGATACACTTGGGAGGAGGCGGATAAATTTAGAAAGGCCATGGGTAAGAAAAACCCGGTAGAAATGGCCAAGCAAAAGGGTAAGTTTATAGAAGGTTGTGTTACAAGAGGAATGAGAAGGCAAAGGGCAGAAGAATTATTTTCCCTGATAGCCCCTTTTGCAGCTTATGGATTTGGTAAGGCGCATGCTGCCTCTTATGCCATGATTGCTTATCAAACAGCCTACATGAAGGCAATCTTTCCGGTTGAGTTTATGGCAGCACTCTTAACAGCCGAATCAGAAGACAGTGATAAAATTGCCTCAGCCATTGAAGAATGTAAAAGGTTGGAGATAGTGGTACTGCCGCCGGATATCAATAAATCCGGAATTGGTTTTTCTTTGGAAAAACTTAAGGAGTTAACCCAGGCGGATTTGGAACGGAGTTTATCGGTGGGTGAAAGCGAAGTCAAGCAGGGAATCAGATTCGGGTTATCTGCTATTAAAAATGTGGGAATTTCTGCTATTGAATCCATACTTGTTGCCAGGGAAGATGGCGAGTTTGTATCTTTATCAGACCTTTGCTCACGGGTAGATAACCGTTTAGTTAACAGAAAAACTTTGGAAAGTTTAATAAAAGCCGGAGCGTTGGATCATTTGGGTTCTCGGGCGGCTCAGCTTTTAATTCTGGATGTTTGTCTTGAGCAATCTCATCAGCAGAGTAGAAATAAATTAAGCGGTCAGGTTTCCTTATTTGATAGCGAAGAGGATAAAGGCGATTTGGTTATAAAATTACCTCAAGTTTCAGAATTGCCTTTGGAACAGTTACTGATTTTCGAGAAAGAACTATTGGGTTTTTATTTGCATGAGCCACCATACCTTTCCTCGCTGCAGCTTTTGTCGAAGTTTGTTTCAGTTAAACTCTCTGATTTGGGAGATGAACATATTGGGAAAACTTTGAAATTAGGAGGGGTGATAACTGCTGTTAAGAGAGTGATGACCAAGAAATCGGCAAAAGAGATGGCTTTTATTAAGATATCAGACGGTATTTCCAGCGTGGAAGTGGTGGTATTCCCCAAAACTTATGAAACCAGCAAAGAGTTTTTGATGACAGACGAGGTAGTTTTTATCCTGGGACGAGCGGAAAAAAGGGAAGAAGAGCTTTCTTTAATTGTTGAAAAGATTAGCATATTTGATCCGAATACCGCTGCAGAGAATACTAAAGATACTACTGAAGTTTTTTTGGAGAGTACCCCAACGGTGGAAATAATGATTCCTAAGGGTTCAGATGTATCGGTACTACAAAATATAAATAGGATCTTAAGGGAGTTTCCGGGGCCGGTTCCGGTAGCCTTGCTTTTGCATAGCGGCGGGGAGTTAAAGAAAATGAATTTGCCATTTTCCATAAACCCCGATTCCGGTTTGGAGGAAAGGATTAAGGAGATTCTGGGTGATGGGGCTTTTAAGTTAAGCTAAATTATGTTAATATTCCTCTCATGATTTCTACAAAAGTTGGCGAACAAAATATACATATTGGGGATATTGTCAAGATCCACAGTAAAGTAGTGGAAGGGACGAAAAGCCGTATCCAGGTATATGAGGGGATTTTGATTAGACTGCGGGGTAGGGGAGAAAACAAGACTTTTACTGTCCGTAAGATAGGTGTGGGAGGGATTGGAGTTGAACGGACTTGGCCACTAAATTCCAATTCTATTGTCAAGATTGAAGTCAAGAAAAAAGCAGGGAAGGTTAGGAGAAGTAAACTTTATTATTTAAGGGATTTGACTGGTAAAAGTGCTGTCAGAGTATAAAAGGTGATTACGCCTACTCTGGATATTGAAAAAACTCTCTGGAAATCTGGTTGCTCCTATATCTGTGGTCTTGATGAAGTAGGGAGAGGTTCGTTTGCCGGGCCTGTTGTTGTGGGAGCAGTAATTTTTCCTTCACCCCGTCACAGACGGGGCATGAATTTTCAACCGATAGACGGTTTGGCAGATTCAAAATTTTTAAAGCCAAGGCAAAGGGAGAGGTTGGTCGGGGTCATTAAAGAGCAGGCCATGGTCTGGTCTATAGCAGAAATAGGTGTTGCTGTTATAAATAAGGTAGGGATTGGTAAAGCCACCCAGATGGCGTTTAGAAAGGCCATCAAATCCTTGGAAAAATCCCCTGACTTTATCCTTATAGACGCTTTTTACGTTAAACATATAAACAGAAAAAGACAAAAAGCTGTTAAGGACGGAGATAAAATATGCGCCTCCATTTCCGCTGCCTCAATTATTGCTAAAGTGTATAGGGATAAATTGATGAGAAAGTTACATAAGAAATATCCCAAATATGGTTTTGCCAAGAATAAGGGATATGGGACAAAGTTTCATCAGGAGGCAATCAGGGAATACGGACTCTCGAGGATTCATAGGAGATCATTTGATTTGCAGAAATTCCTCTAATCTGTCATTCTGAATTTGATGACAAACTTACAAACCGGTAATTACGGTGAGGATTTGGCTTGCAAGTTTTTGAAAAAGCAAGGCTATAAAATTCTGGAAAGAAATTACCGAATAAGAGGCGGGGAAATAGATATCGTGGCAAAGGATGGTGGCGCTTTGGTTTTTGTGGAAGTTAAAACACGTTGGTCCCATGATTTCGGTTTACCCAAAGAATCTATGACAACCTGGAAAATAAGAGCATTACTGAAAACTGCCCGGTTCTATGTTCAAAAAATTAAGTGGGGAGAGAGGGAATACCGGTTGGATTTCGTGTCAGTGGATTTTGCTGATTCAAAAGAAACTCCGAGGGTGGAGTTAATTAGGAATATTACTTCTTAGTGTGGTTTCCTTCTACCGCAAAAGGAATTTCTTCCCAATCGTGTACCTGCCGGATTTTTTTATTTATGGACCAGACTGTTTCTAAAAGCTTAGGCTCAACTCCTAGGTTTTTGGCCCGTCCAATCAGAGCCACTATATCTTTCGGGAAACATTTCCCTCCGAAACCTCTCGCAGTTGTCACATCCATATGACTCCCGCCGATTCTTTTGTCTGCCGCAACCATAGACTTAACCTCTTCATATTTGATGCCTAAGGTTTGACAGATATCAAACATTTCATTAGCAAACATTACTTTGGTAGATAAAAAGGCATTGGCCATGTATTTAACCATCTCGGCGGTAGTGGTATCTGTTTGAAAAATCTTTTGCGAAGGGAATCTTTGTCTAAAAAGGGCGATTACTCTTCTTGAAATCAGGTCGTTATTTGCCCCAACTACGGTACGATCGGCGCTAACAAAATCTTGTAAATAATTGGCCTCGGTCAAAAATTCCGGATTAAAGGCAAAATTAGTTTTAGGATATTTTTGCTCAAACTTTTTAGTGGTACCGGGAACAATAGTTGATTTAATAATGATAATTTTATCGGTATTATTTGTTAACGGTGCAATCTGGGCGATGGTATCTTCAATTATTGAAAGATCAATTCCCGATTCGTCTTCTTTCATCGGGGTAGGAAGGCAGATAAAAATAAATTCACTCTCCTCGACGACCCTTTTTAGCGGAGTGCTTTCCTTGAACTTATCGTAGTATTTAATGTTGTATTTGCTTTGGATTTCCGGTTGAGAAAAGCCGTAAGCTAATGCTTGACCGACAATCCCAAATCCTATTATGCCTATATCAGCCGGGCTAATCCAATCAGCTGAAGGATTGCCAGATGAGTTTGCCATTTACTTAACGAGTATATGGTAAAGCCTATGTTTTGTCAAAAGGCAAACAACAAGTTATACTTAAAGGCCTATGCAGGTGATTAAAAAAGTAGCTTTGGCAGTATTTAAAAATGAGATAGACTCGCGCGGTGAACGCACTAAAAAATTACTGCAAGTTAGGACTAAAAAGCAGAAAGAGGTGTTTTATACTTTAGGAGGGAAACTGGAAGAAGGGGAATCGGATTTAGATTGTCTAAAAAGGGAGGTTATGGAAGAAATTGGGTGTGATATAGATGAATCTTCAATAAAATTTTTGGCAACTTTTCAGGATGTGGCGCATGGTAAAGACGGAGCCTTGGTAAACATTAGGATGTACGAAGGAGAGCTGAAGGGTAATCCAAGACCCACCTCTGAGGTGGTAGAAATCGGCTGGTTTGATACCAAATCGGATAAGAAACAACTTTCACTTATTGCCCAAAGGACAATTTTCCCCTGGCTAAAGGAGCATGGGTATATTAACTAGCCATTGACAGGCACAAAAACTTACAATAATATACTATACATGATTGAAGCTCTTGATCGTCAGACTAAACGCGAACTTGCACGCGGCTTTGCAATTTTAGAGCAGACAGAAAGACAAGACGAATATTGCCCTCTTTCAGCTGCGGGTTTGCCTTTATGGGATGGTGAAGGTGTAGCAGAGCGGCAAGCTCTTCGAAGGCTGGGATATACATTTGTTCATAAGTCGACTCAAGAAATAAGAGAACGAGTTAATAAATTTATACGTTTTGGGATAGTTACTCAGCAGGTTCCTTCGGGAGATGGGATTACTAAAAGAAAGCACAGTCATAATAGAACTTGGGGTCCGAGATATGGAAATTTTAGTCCAAGATCTGTATTGGGTATAACCCCTTTAGATTGGCGTGCAGAGGAGTATTTAACCGATTGGGAGAGTAAAGAGGAAATATTTAAAGATAATGAAGAAGCTTCTTTAGCAGACCAGGAACCATATTGGACAACTGTTGTTGTCCGACTTAATATTTGATAAGAGGCCACACTAGAGAGGTTCCTACAAATTTCTTACCTTTTTTGCATTTTTCTCTTAAATCCTTAAGCTATTATTCGCATAAAGAATCTATTGATATGGCCATAATATTTTTGTTGGTAATAAGTTTAATAATTATTGACGTTTTTTTAGACTTGAGATCGTATAAAAGATTTAAGAAGGGTCGGTAAGTGAGTAAGTTAGCTACAAGCATGCAGTATTGAAGTACCCCAAATGTTTAATTTTTGAAACCCAGCTTGAGTAGAAAGCCCAATTCAAGTATAATTTTAAGATCAGCCGCGTTCGTCTAGTGGCCTAGGACATCGGGCTTTCATCCCGAAAATCACGGGTTCGACTCCCGTACGCGGTACTTATTAATATAGATTAAACTGTTAGGAAAGGCTAATCTATGGTTCAAAGTTTAGATTACCTGCTTCAAAATCTTTAATATCTGCGTTGAATTTATATACAGGTATATTTTTTAGCTTTTTTATCTGATCATCATTTAATATCGCAACAAATTGCCCACCAACAACTTCATCGCTACATTTTTGCCATTTTGAAATAAATTCATCTATATTCATTTTAGATTCAGGTTTATCCAATTCAGAATCGGTTAAGATTATATTGTTTCCCTCTATACCTATTACTATTCTGAAATGTCCAATTAACTGATCATCTTTGAATCTCTGGCATACTATAATGGGTACATCAATTCTTAAAAACTCTTCCAGAAGTCTAAGTACTTTTTTTGTATCATCCCATACGGCTTGGCCAAATATATAATGAAGACCATTACTTTTGGCATCATAAGCTAGTTTGGCTGTAGGAATAAATTCTTCATTTGGATTTAATTTTCTAGTCTCCTTCAACCTTACCCATATTTTATCTTCGCTTTGGTGTTTTAAGCCATGATACCAATAAATCATGCACAAAGCAGCAGCCCCACATGTCGTTTCAGCAGATTGTTTTATATGAGGAACTTTTAATAAACTCATAAGTAAATTATAGTTTGTTCTAATCCCTAGTGGTAGTTATAAACTAAGGCTGGCCTGAAGCTAGATTCAAGCAATAATTTCCACACCCTAAGCGAACCCAGAAGCTGATTCCAATTCTGGAATATATAGAAATATTATCTTTGTATAGTAAGTTCAGGAGGAGGAATAATACCGGTTTTATCTTCAAGCTGAATAACCCTATC
>Ga0155725_108_pt1 | contig 48921 bp, 43 predicted proteins | sample RifCSPlowO2_01_FD_107381 | JGI IMG/M metagenome (GOLD analysis project Ga0155725, IMG submission 107381) | Candidatus Daviesbacteria bacterium RIFCSPLOWO2_01_FULL_40_27 | reverse complement strand
GCCTGGCTTGAGCCATCAATGGAGTTTTGCAGAATGTAGTTATGGACCCACTAATTGAAAAAATTATCCGAAATCCCCTATTTTTAAGGCTTAAGAATGTAGTCGAGAATAATGCCTGGCATGACCATGAAGATGTTTACTCTCACTCAGTAAAAACCAAAGACATAGCTCGAAGAGAAATTTCTGGAGATTTTATTACTAATCCGCAAGCAAAGAAACTTTTTCAACAATTTACAAATGAAGATTTTAATGGAATGAAAAGAGCGGATATCATGATTTTAATAGCTTTAACCCATGATATTGGTAAAATACTTTATGTTAAAGAAGGTAGTTCTGTTAGGTCTATAGAGGTAACGGATAAGGAGGGAATAACTTCTCCACCAGGACATGAGTATTGGGGGTCCACTATTGTAAGTAAGGTTTTGGAAGACCTTTCGCTAAATGACGAGGTAGTTTCTTATATTAGTAAAGGGGTCAAGGTGCATGACGGCTTTCAAGGAGATTATTTACCGTCCAGAAAAGATTGGCCGATGGAAAAGCTGATAAATGATATCAAAAGCAGGGCGGAAGGATTATATATAGAATCTATGTTTAATAACTTTTGTGATGTATTCACAGCCCCTCCTTTTCAACCATATAAAGAATTAGTTATTAAAATATTTAATGAACCAAGTTTATACAAAAGGCGCGAATATGTCATCCCTTAAATCTAAAATCCCTCTTTTTGATATTGACTGGACGCTGCTTAAAGGAGGAGCCAGCAATAATATTCATCACGGAGCTTTTGACTTTGCACTTCATACTGTTTACAACCAACCAACCGCCTCTGAGAGTGAGGCAATGGCTCAAGGCAAAATAGACACTCAGATTCTGATTGAAGTTCTCAAGCTGCATGGAGTCTCTGAAGAGGAAGCCAAAAGCAAAATGCCTGAGGCAACAAAAGCCATGAAAGATTATTTTTATACCCATGCTGATGAAGGCACCTTTGAGCCTATGCCGGGAGTAGTAGATTTACTGACTGATTTGAAAGAAAAGGGTATACCATTAGGCCTCTTAACGGGAAATGTAGCAGAGATAGGTTGGGAAAAATTAAGAAGAGCCGGCATAAAGGATTATTTTTCTTTTGGGGCCTTTGGCTCTATGGCTTTTAAAAGGGTGGACTTAATTAAAATTGCGGCGGAAGAAGCTAGCAAAGCGTTGGATAGGCAAATTACTATTGATGAACTATTTATTGTGGGTGATTCTCCTCTTGATATTGCCTGTGCCAGGGATGGAGGAATTCCGGTAATTGCTGTTGGAGCAGGACACTTTAAGTCTCACGAGCTGGTTCATGCAGATTTGACTTTAGAGTCTTTGGAGGAAAAGGACAAAATCCTAAAATTTCTAAATATAGACTAGCTTCTTTTCTTTTTTGGTTTTCCAAGTATGGCCATGGGACGTTCTCTCCAAATACCATCTTCGTGATAAACCAGCGTGTAGATATGTAGTAAGATCCACCCTTCTTTCAGCAATTTATTAACCACTTCCCTACCGGCAGATTCAATATTATGGCCGGTAATCTCTTTGATTCCCAGCTGCCACAACGGAGTGACTGCCGGAATTTTGAAGTTAACATTTGATGCTACTCTTTTAGCGTTTTTTGGAGTCATTGTTTTTTGACCGGGTGCTGACCAAATTGCCAGCGCATGGCAGCTACCACTTTATTCCTAAAACCATTTGGAGAGTTTTCGGGATCATTTTCAGAATTCTCCCTTACTTTTACGGAATCTTCAATAACCGGCACATCTATGCCCATCTCCTTAGCCAGCTCTACAGTCCAGTGCCCCTCTCCTTTGGCTTTGCCTGCTGTTCCGGCTGATCCGATGACTGATGAGATATTGGAAAGTGTCGGATCCTCCTTTAATTCGGCTAAAGTCCAATTAACCAACCTTGATTCTATAATCGACCCGGTATTGTAAATCCGGAACACTTCCCGCAGATCATATTTAAATGGAGAATACTTCAAAATGGCTGCTCCTTCTCCGATTGCCTCCATCATGCCGTATTCAATACCGTTATGGATGGTCTTGGCAAAATGGCCGGCGCCTATCGGGCCTAGATAAGCATAAGCCTCTGGTATAGCTGCAGCTTTCAGGACAGGCTCTATCTTCTCAAAATCTTCTCTCAATCCTCCCACCATGATACAGGCCCCGCCTCTGGCCCCCTCAATCCCCCCGGAAGTCCCTGCATCCATAAAATGAATGCCTTTTGCAGAAAGTATTTCATTTCGTCTTAGAGTCTCTTTATAGAGAGAATTACCGCCATCTATCACTAAATCATCTTTATCCAACTTTTCTGCAAGTTGGGTTAGAAGCTCATCAATAGCCGGGCCGGCAGTTACCATCAGCCAAATTACTCGAGGAGACTCAAGACTACCGATTAACTCATCCAGACTACTCGTAGCTGTTAGGTTTTCCGAACCGCTTTTTAACTGCCCTGCTTCTTGTTTTAACTGCTCTTTGGGCTCTGGAGACCTATTCCAGACCACCACCTCTATCCCCTTTTCCAAGAGGTGCAAAACCATATTCCTGCCCATTCTCCCCAAACCGATATAACCAATTTTCATTTCGTCAATCACGATAACAAAAATAGAGGGGTTTGTAAATAGAATTCAGGTTTAGTTAAATCTTTTCCTGCAATTCCAATCAATTACAGTCTCTCTCATTCGATAATTCCATAATCTTCTACATCTTCTATTTCCTAAATCCTGCATAGTTGTAACGCCTGAATGACGGTTATGACCATCATAATTTTCTCTTAAAAACTCCTCGTGCTGTTTTCTAATATCAGCTTCTCTTTCTACCTCTGGTTTACCCATAAAGCTATTTTATATATTTTATAAACAAATTAGCAACCCATATCGAGAATAGGTCTTTTAAATTATTCAATTTAGTGATAAGTTTTAAATGTATGTATCTGGTTTTTGATATTGGTGGGACACACATGAGAATCGGTGTTTCTAGTGATGGATCAACTATCACCGAGTCTAAAATAGTACCCACTTCCCAAGATTTTGACCAAGGCATCCTGGTTTTAAAACAAACTGCTGATGAACTGTCAGGAGGAGAAAAAATTAACGTTGTAGCAGGTGGAATACCAGGACCACTGGATAAGGGAAAATCCATGTTGGTAACATGCCCCCAACTTCATGGCTGGATCCAAAAACCTTTGAAAGCTGAACTTGAGAAAGCTTATGGGACAAAGGTATATTTAGAAAACGATACCGCTATAGGTGGTATAGGTGAGGCAGTAAAAGGAGCCGGGGCTGGAAAGAAGATTGTGGCTTACCTGGCTATGGGCACAGGTATAGGGGGAACCAGAATAGTTGACCAAAGAGTCGATTCAAACAATTTAGGTTTCGAACCAGGACATCAGATCATAATGCCCGATGGTAATCCATGTAACTGCGGAGGCAAAGGTCATTTAGAAGCTTATGTGGGAGGATCCTACATCGAAAAAATTTATCATCAAAGGGCTGAAGATATTAAAGATGTCAGTATCTGGAATGAGGTCTCAAAATATCTGGCAATAGGGTTAAACAATACAATAGTTCACTGGTCTCCGGACATCGTAGTCTTAGGTGGCAGTGTTTCCGAGTCTATTCCTCTGGAAAAAGTTCAAGCCTATCTTAGTGAGTTCCTGACAATCTTCCCCCAGGCTCCGGACATAGTCAAAGCCTCTCTGGGGCATGACGGCGGTTTATACGGCGCATTAGAACTCCTGAAGTGATAAAATTGACATATTGTGCCCCTATAGCTTAACGGATAGAGCACTGGTCTTCGGAATCAGTGGTGAGGGTTCGATTCCTTCTAGGGGCGCTCGAACCCCCTCCACCGTCGCTGAAGTGTTTACCTATTTCTACATAGCCATGGTTTGAGCTGGCTTCAAACCCAGTGCTCCGATGACATCATCGGCTGATTTATACGTACCTGCCGGCAGATTCTTTATAAACCACTCTTTATCTTCTGCCGAGAAATCCGACAATTCATTGCATTCTTTTACCAGTTCTTCTTTTGTAGCTGGGTATGTTTGATGTTGTTTTAAATGGTCAATAGCATTTTTGGTATTTTGCAAAATACTCACCCCCTTCCTTAGTAACCTATTTTTATACCATGAGTAATTTATTTTCAGTGATATTTATTACGATTCTGTCTTCTTTCCATTTCTTAAAAGTAAATCATAGCTGAGGAATGTAAGATTAGCGTGTGAAACTGATGAGAAATAAGTCGCAGCGAGAATTTAACTCAATAATTTGTTAAAATTAACAAACGGGCTGGTAGCTCAACGGTAGAGCAAAGGACTCTTAATCCTTAGGTTCAGGGTTCGAATCCCTGCCAGCTCACACAGAAACTCTGTTTACTTAGGTTCTTTCTGAAAATAGTAAGGGTGTAACACGAGTTGGATCGGTTCTTAATAGTTGAAGTTTCTCAGTATACGATCTTTTCTTTTCAAGATTTCTAGTGTCGGGCGCTTCTGATGGTACTGGTGCCGGACCAGTATATGTAATCAAGTCACGAGACCATACTCTTCCGCTTTGATTAAGTTTGTTATATAAAAAGGCCGCCATATTGTCTGCAACAGAACCAACGTTTTTAAAACCATCTTCACTACTACAATCAACGACCAAATATTCTCCTCTTTCGTCTATTTTTCCTTCAACAACTTCGTAGCCTCTCTTGTCGTCTTTAAATACTCCTAACACATGCTTTGATATTCTCTCAAAATCGGCGGATAATTTCTTAGTTCCTTGGGGAGTATATATTAACGTAGAGACAAATCCTATTTGGCCCGTCTCAATGCATTGTAATAGCCTTGCTCGACGATCCTCTAACTGCTTGGCTCTTGATTCTTCTGTTCCTACAAGTACATCTACCATAATAATCGGTCTGTAAGATAATATATTTTAATAAGAAAATCAATAGAAAGCTATTGCCTGCCACCTATGGAATTGTGTTAAAAGAAGTTAAGAATGTGACACTGTTGGTGAATGAGCTCGTCTGTGACCGTTGCCGGAAAGCTTAATGCTGCCTGTCTTTTTTAAAGCATAAAGGTCCATTTGGAGGGTTTTAATCTTATGCCCGGCATAAATAAGTTCCCGCTGCATTCTGGACACATCCATCTCATTTTCCCTCATGCCCAAAACCTTGGATTCCATGTCCTCTAGACGGTTAACTGCTTTATTTAGCCTGGCCCTAATAAAGAAGGCAATATAAATTGCCTCCAAAGAGATTGCGCTGAATAAAAGCAGCGCCACCTGAGAGCTGATAAGTCCAAAGGAACTTAAGGCAATAACAGAGATCAAAATGATCGGCTGGATAATGAAAAATAAAACCGGTCCAAATTTCCTGAAGATTTTAAACATACTTAGATACCTCCCCATCAAAAAAACCTCTAACCTGCTCTTCATGTTCAGTTTTAGAGATTCCAAGATTCATTGTCCACCCATTTCTTGTATCTGTCAACCCCCCAAAATGTGTCTAAAACCAGCCTTTTTTCCTGAAAAAAGTTAGCATCAAGAATACCGGCAACGCTGCGGCAGCGAGAATTAGTATAAAGGTGGTATATTTTCCCAGGAATGTAAGTGAACCACCCTCTAAACCGCCCGGCAGCAGGATATTCATCCCATAAAATGACCCGATAACTGTAGCAGGAATTGATAGTGTAAAGATTAAAGTTAATACAGCCAGGATTCTGTTTGTTTTTTCGGTACTGGCTATGAAATCGGCATCCTTATAAATATCAACCGTCTCCCTGGCCTCCTCCAGAGTCTCCCAGGCTTTATCAACGCGGTGGGCAATATCAACGAAATAAACTGTTAAATTGCTCCTGGCAAATCTATTTATCCTCTCCTCTATATCTTCAAGAAGTGACCTCAGCGGCCCTATTATTCTTCTTAAGCTAATAATCTTTCTTCTGAGTTGCCCGACTTTATAAACACCGGAAACTTTATCATCAAACACAATATCCTCCGTCTCGTCAACTTCTTTTAGGATGCTTTGCAGGATAGGGGATAAATCATCTGTTAACTTCTCAAGGATTGTATAAAAGAGGTGGGCAGAAGAATTATTGATGTATGCCTCGCGCTGTTGCTTATTCTCTTTGCAATCCGTGAACATATTGGAAATAATATCCCCGGTATTTTCATGTATAGTTACAAGATAGCCTTCGCCTAAAAAGAAACAAATTTGACTGATGGTGATACTGCCGTCGCGAAGGTGAAAGCGTGGGAGACGAAACAGTAAAAATAAGTATTTATCTTCATCACTTTGCTCTAATTTAGGAAATTGACCTTTAGAAACACAGTCCTCAAGATGAAGCGGATGGAAGGGAAATTTTTCTGCTAACTGGCTAATTTCCCTCCGGTTAGGATCCCTGACATCTACCCAGGTGATCTTGCCATGGTGAATTGTCTGTATCTTTTCTCCATTTTTTTTTGGCTCAGATACTTTTGCCCCGTTTTCCGGAGGATTTAAGAAATTTAAATAGCCCTTAAGTGTCCCGGCAATCTTCCTGTGGGGCTTGCCCAGTAAAATTTGGATTTCTTTTAAAGTTTCTTTCAAGGTTTTGGCCATGGAAGTCCTCCTTTAAACACAAAAAATCTCTTATACCGTCTGCGTAGGTTTTTAGAGATTCTGGCCACAATCGGTTTACGGTTGTGGCAGGTTAATTGTTCCACCGTGAGACTTTCAAGTCAACCCCCCAAAAAACATTTAGACAGTGACAGTTTACATCCAGCCTATAATTGTGGTATAAATTCCCTCAATGACTAAAGAATCTCTTTTATCCTATTTAAGTTTGGATGGAGTCGAAACTAAGGATCTGGGAATTGCGGCTGAAGCACTACCATCATATTTTAGGGTTCACTATGGTTTTGATGACATCAGGCGCATGGAGTGGTCAAGAAGCAGATTTAAATATAATCTCTACTTGGTATCGAATAAGGTTGTGATAGAATGCCCTGATGGCAACTTTGCAAGGGGTCCACAGATTAGAGAGGCTTTTGAACAAAGGGTAGAAGAAAGTACTGCAGAAGAACTTTTCGAGGTTTGTCAATCACTGGCACACCGGCTTTCAACAGATGGCCCGGAAGGACAAACAATCTATTATCGGCAAATGGTTAATGCCTATTCTGCCATTAGAAGGGATTCTGTAAAAAGAGGGGAAGCCGGAAGGGTTCTTAACTTAATATAATACTCCCCCATCTTCAAAGTAATGAAGGATATTTGACACCGGCAGTTATCAGAAGAATTCTTTCTGAAGAAGATCTTAAAGCATTAGATAAAGCTTATATTCATGCCCTGTCTATCTCAACACCCGATATAGCTGATTTTAATCTCAAGTTAGAGGAACAGGACAGAAAAAGAAATCTTATGCACCAAGATTTGGTGGCTTTTGCCGCAGAATTTATGGGGAAAAATGATTTACAAGTGATATTTGATGTTTTGGCTGAAGAAGGACCGGAGAAAGGTCATCTTAGTCTTAAAGGGGATAATCTTTATTACATCGCTGGAGTTACATCCATTATGATGGGACCACGCATGGTAGAATTCATGGTTGGTTGGCCTAATGCAGAAGCCTATTATGCAAAGCAGATTAAGGAAGCCTACGAATATCTGAGAAAGATTAGAAGTGGAAATTTTAACTATGGCTACCTTCGTTATGAAAGTAGCCTTGGAAACAAGAGGCAAGAAGCTGAAGATATAGCATTTTTCCAAACTTTGCTTGAGCAATACGCAACATATCTGCAATGGGAAGATGGTTTAATTGGCTATTACCACGGAGATTATACATTCAGCAAAAGAATTCGTATTGACCTTAAAAAGATTAAAGAGGAACATACAGATCCGGGAGGCTTTACTGAAGGAATCATTGATAAAATAAGGATTCTTGTGGGTCCTAAAAGAGGTTTTTTCTCAAATCTACAGGATATTTAGTGGGATAGGTTTGGTATCTTTTCCAAAAGTGGTTCCACCTTTTTTAGATAAACAATATTATACTTAGGAAAGTACAAGAAAGTTGCCGGGGTATCTTCCAGTAGAGTCTTTTGAAAATCAAAGTATTTTTCTTTTCGTTCTTCTTCAGTAACAATTTTTCTGCCGTCTTCCAAGTCTTTATCTACTCTTTTTGAATTATACCTCGTTAAATTAGTTTTTGTTTGGGTACCATGCCATAAAAAATATTGGTCGGGGTCAATCGGGATGCTTTGAGTGATTAAAAGTGCTTGAAAGTTTTGAGGAATACCGGATTCCACCCGTAACTTTGCATCAAATCCCAATTTTTTCCAGGACCCTATAATCTCTTTTCCTACCTCTTCTAGATTTGGTGTGGCTGTTAAAATTATTTCCGAGGCTAGCTTATCTTCCGGCAAAGATGACTTTGCCCGCTCCAAAGCCTCCTCTGCTTCTTCCGGATTTGATAGATACTTTTTGGAAAGTTTATCGTAAGCCCACGAATTCGGGGGATAAGGATTGTTGGCACCCTCCTCGCCTTCTATCTGGGGAGCCTGATATGATAAGGCCTGCCGAAGTGAACGATTCTGCAAGGTTGAGTCTGTTGTTTGAAACAAGATGGTCACAATTTTTGAATAATCGGTCCTTTGTCTTAAACCAATTAAAGAATTCGGAGGGATTACTTTTGGACTGCTGATACCTAAGATAACTTGTACCTCACCCAAACTAAAACCGGTTATGGCAACTTTTTCGCTGGGGTAAAACCGCATATAAATGGTCGGCAATTTAGCATTATTTCCTTTTAAAGTAATTTTTGTAATAAAAATTCTGCTTTTCTCAATTTTTGTAATCCGGTACGGGCCGACTCCAACAAGTGTGCCTCTTTTAAAAATGGGTTTTGTTAAAAGTGAGGGCAGTGCGGAATATGATTCTTTTAGATTAAACTGAATCGTTCGCTCATCTGGAAAGGAAATACTGGTGTCCGGAATATTGAATTCCAAATCCGTTGATTTAAGCATAGTATTGTCAATCCATCTAAGGTCATCTCTTAGCTTAAATTTAAGCTCTGTCGCATCATTATTAACCTCCCACCCGGTTACCAGGTTTGGTTTTATTCTTCCTTCGCTATCCGCTTGGACCAAACCGGTTGAAGTTAAGTTTGTCACTTCCTCTGGTAAATCATGTTCCTGATAAGTACCTACCAGACCTACCCTGATGATATTGGGCGGATAAAAGAGCTTAAATTCAACTTGGAGAATTACTAAAATTATAAGTATACTTGCTGTCCATGCAAACCAGAATTTGTTTCTTTTTAAATACTCCACAACAATCATGAGAAAAAGCCTGACAGACCTTAAATTCATAATTTAAAAGATTAAGCCGATCAAGGAGGCGAGCAGAAAGGCTAAAGAAATGCCGATGGTTGCATAAAAAAGAAGTTTCTCGGCACCTCTTTTGGTACGATAAAAACTCATGTCACCACCGAAACTAGCTCCCAGACCGGATCCTTTTTGTTGAATAATAATTACCAAAATCAGCAGTATACCGAGTATAATTTGTATTAGAGAAATCAAGGCTTTCATGAATTGTAGTCAGACCTTGGCTATTATACACTAAATCCTAATGAGCAAGCCACTGCAGAAAATGAGTAATAATCGCAATTATTAAGGATGCTCCGACCGCCACCAAAAATGGAGAAAGTTCATACGTGGGAATGATCAACCCGTTTAAGTTAAAGCCCGGGAAGGTATAGGGTAATAGTTGAAAATCGGAGATCACGCTGGTCAGGGCGTAAAGCGCCAGCACATTGGTAATCCAGGCAAAAAGTCCCAAGGTTAAAAGATTCAGCGGCAGAAGCAAAATCTTAATTAGCGGTACTAAAATCAAATTTATCAACATGAAAGCTAAACCTCCAACAATTAGGCTCCTGACCCCACCGGTGTAGGTTAAACCGGTGATAGTTTGGGTGGCAACCCAAAGGGAAACAAGATTTATTAAAAAATAGCGGAGCAGTTTTTTCATAAATTAAGGGGTACCTAATAACATTTTACCACGCAACTTCCGATGGTAACTTACAGCAAATCTGTGCGATTCATCGCGCAGTTTCTGCAACATCTTTAGGGAGGGGCTTTTCCTGGGCAGTTTCACAACTTCACCTGCCGGTGGATAGAGCCATTCCATCCTTTTGGCCAGACCAAAAAGAGGAATTTCTAATTTCAAATTTCTAATTTCTAATTTCACTCCATTAACCTGTGGTCTTCCTCCATCCACAATAATTAAATCAGGTTTCATCCACTCTTTATGAGTAAATCTTCGTCTTATCATCTCCCGCATCATCCCTACATCATTGGGTTTACCAGAAATTCTAATTTTAAATTTTCTATATTGGCTTTTATCAATTTCGCCATTGGTTAAAACCACCATAGAACCTGTAGCCTCTCTTCCTTGGATATTTGAAATATCATACCCTTCAATTCTTTCAGGCAAACTACCTAATTTTAAATCTTTTTTTAACTCCTTAAGCGCCAGTTGTTTTTCTTCTTCCAAGAAATTAGGGTTCTCCAGGTATAGTTTAGTTCTGTTTGCTTGTGTCAAATATTCAATCCCTAGTAGAGTTCTCTTAATTCTGCCTGCCTCTTCAAACTCCCTTCTTTCGGAGGCCTGCATCATTTCCTTTTGCAGTTGTGAGACTAACTCTCCTTTTTTCCCGTCCAAAAATTTAGAGAACCGGCCGATTATTCTCTGATATCTAAGTTTATCCACAGCTCCCACGCATGCCCCCGGACATAAACCAATATGGTAATAAAAGCAAGCTCTGTTTCCGGTGGGCGTATTCACTTTTGGCGGATTAGCACACCAAGGAAATACTCTCCTTAAGGATTTTAAGGTTTCCCTAACAGTCCTACTGGATGGGAAAGGTCCCCAATATTTCTTTGCCATTTTTAGATCTCTTTTTCTCGCCGTTAGCACTTTTGGAAAGTCTCCTTTGGTAACTTCAATGTACAAATAATCTTTATCATCAATAAGCCGGACATTAAACGGAGGAAGATATTTTTTTATTAAGTTTGCTTCCAAGATTAAAGCCTCCAAATCGGACTCCACGATAACGGTTTCAATATCACTGATTTGTTCAACCAATAAGAAGATTTTTTCAGAAGGTTTGCTTGAAAAGTATGAGGAAACCCGATGATAAAGATCAATTGCTTTACCCACATAAAGCACCCTCCCGGCCGTGTCTTTATAGATATAAACTCCGGGTTTGTGGGGAATCTTAGACCGGTCAAAGAAAGCAGGAATCATACGCGTTTTTTGTCCCCAGGAGCGGATACCTTTATTCTCTTTTGATAAAAATGTCCTCCCAACACTACCAAATAGACCAAAAACATCACCGCCGCACCTGCCACTATCACCATAGGCATTGTTTGAAAAAGGAAAAAGGGTGAGATCCTAACGTCCTTTGTAAATTTCTGCCCTCCAACGTAAACAACAATCTGATCGTTGTAAGAATCAACTAATGTCCCTGTCCGTATATTAAAGGCAAACTCGGCGTTGCCAAAAGCAGGTATCGGCCCTAACTTTTGACCCAATCCATTAAGTACTAAAATCTTGTTAGCGCTTACACTTAAAGGTGCGGAAGGATAGAAAGCGTTACCTGTGTTGGTAACTTTTACGGAAACTTTACCGGGGAAACCTGAGAGAATTGGACTGGAGCTTTCAATGGCAACATCAATTTGCGCCTTACCTAAAAAATCCGTTTCAGATAAAGACACTTTAACGTCATGTGAGTCATTTCCAACGTATTTATAGGACCCGGCAGGGATAGGCTCTGTGGAAGATGAACCTTTAACTGCGAAAGTAAAATGATTTAGATCTAGTTTGCTAAAGTAATCCGCTCCGCCCGTGGTATTTTCCCAAGTGGGATCTACCATGACCCAACCGCGTCGCTCGTCGAAGTATTCGGGCCAAGCATGCAAAACATCTTTTGTTAAAGAAAGAGGCCGTAAGGAGGTGTTGGCAGTGTAAGCATAACCATTAAGCTCTCTGGCTGGGATACCGGCAGCCCGCGTGAGAGCAATAAAAAGATCTGTAAATTCCATACAAACAGCAGAATTAGGGTTATTTAAAGCGGTAACTGCACCCAATCTTTCTATGGCGGTATCCTTCAATCTTTCGGAATCATATTTTAAGTAATCCACCACAAATTGGTAAATCAACCGCGCTTTACCTTCAGAATCCTGGGAGGGGTTATCCTTTAAGATTTCATTTAACTTGTCTACGATTTGAGGATTATCCTTCTCCCAATATTTTTGAGCCTCGGTATATTTCTTCCTTAAAGCTTCATCTAGGGATGGGTTTTTCACTTTGGAGTTTGTGTAAAGCTTTGCCGAACCGATTAAGCGAACATCCAATTTTTGGCTGCGGTTTAGACGATACCAAGCCAAGTAGTTACCGTCATTATCAACGGTCACATTAAGGGGTTTTGGATCTATTCTTTGATAGATGACATCTTGAAAAGATGTATCCGGCGGAAGGGCGATATTGGTCAAAATCGGCATCAGGTTGTTGTTCTCAAGATGATAAGCAAGATCAAAATCAAAAAGTTGATTTGTACCAAAGTTTGCAGAAATTCCGGAGGCTTGCAAGTTATCTTTATCAAAAGTCATGAATATTTTACCTGAGGAAGTAGTTTGACTCTTGGGAGTTGGACTGATTAAGGAGGGTTGGCCGAAACTTTGAGGCACAGCTAGTGTTAGGTTGTAAGATTCCAAATTTGAAGTGGAAGAAATTCTTGGAACTCTAACTTCCCAAACTTTACCCACCTTTTCGGCAAAGTCTTTTGACTTAAAAGTAAGAGTCCAAGGCAAGATTTTCCCTAAACCGGCTACCTGCTGGTTGAATTTGATGACTATGGTTGTTGAAATATCTTTTTGTTCCTGGGTTACGTCTAGTACCCCACCCGGGTCTGAAGCGACAATATCGAAAACTTCTGTAGCACCAATAGTTAATTTAAACTGGTTGGCAAAGTACTCCGAAGTTAAATTCTTAAGAGTAACTTTTTCAGTAACTGTCGTGACCCCACTCTCCGAGACGTCATATAAAACATCATAGCTGGTTGCAAACTCATCAGCAGCATAGGCGCTTGGGACAAGGGTAAAAATTACCAGAAAGAAAATCGCAAGAAAAACTTTCTTGATCATCTAGTAATTTTAGCAGATTTTCTGTCTTAAATTAAATCTTTGATCCAAGTATAATCGGAATTATCTCCTGGATGTCGTCAATTACATAATCCGGGTTTGCCTCTAGCAATCTTTCGCCATGAAAACCATATAGAGCTGCAATGGTTTTGACGTTGGCCGCTTTACCGGCTCCTATGTCAACAGGGCTATCTCCTATCATCACTGCTCTAGGTGGTTTGATACCCAAGGCTGCCAGCGCTTTAAGCACCGACTCACCATCCGGCTTGGGTTTTTTGACATCTAAAGGGGTAAGAATTACCTTAAAGTATTTATCAATCTTTGCGAATCTTAAAGACTCTTTGAGTTGATCACCATAACGGGTAGTGACAGCAGCTATGGCCACTCCTGCTTTTGCCAAAGCCTTTAGTGTCTTTAGAGTGTTTGGGAAAGTAGCCACCAGATGTAAGTTTTGACACTGAAATTCATCATGGCATTCAAGCAGATACCCTACATCCCGCAAGCCGGTCAAAAGTTGGTAGCAGTCTTTGAAAGGTAAACCAACTACTTGGGCCACTTCTTCCCGAGTGACTTCTCTCTTAAGATGAAGGCCAATTGTATATTTATAGGCTTGGAAGATATATTCGTTAGTATTAAGGACAGTCCCATCAACATCGAATAGTGCCGCGTCAAATTTGCGCTTGTTCATAAAATCTTAGCCAAATATTGGCCGGTGTAAGAATCTTTATTTTTGGCTACTTGCACAGGAGTGCCTTCTGCTATTATCTTACCACCCTGGTCTCCACCTTCCGGCCCTAAATCTATTATCCAATCCGTATTCTTGATGACATCCAGGTTGTGTTCAATGATGATCACCGTATTGCCGTAGTTTACCAGCTTCCGCAGGATTGCAAGAAGCCTCTCTATATCCGCAAAATGAAGCCCGGTGGTGGGTTCATCTAAAATATACATTGTCCGTCCCGTCGAGCGCTTTGACAGCTCCGAGGAAAGCTTAATCCTCTGGGCCTCACCCCCGGACAGGGTAGGGGCGGGCTGACCCAATCTGATATATCCTAACCCCACATCAAACAAAACTTGCAGCTTGTTTTTCACCTGAGGAACGAAGGTAAAAAACTTTAAGGCAACTTCCACTGTCATATCTAAAACCTCGGCAATATTTTTATCCTTAAAGTGGATTTCCAAAGCCTCCCTGTTATACCTTGCGCCATTGCATGATTCACAAGTCACATAAACATCCGGCAAAAATTGCATTTCAATTTTAATAGTTCCCTCCCCCTCACAAACCTCACACCTGCCCCCTTTAACATTAAATGAAAACCTACCCGGGCCATAACCTCTTATTTTAGCTTCAGGGGAACTGGCAAATAACTCTCTTATAAAAGTAAAAGCCCCGGTATAGGTGGCAGGATTTGAGCGGGGAGTCCTACCAATCGGCGACTGGTCTACCAAAACCACCTTGTCTATATATTCCACCCCTTCCATCCCTTTATGTATCCCGGCCTTTTCCCGGGATCTGTAGATCCTTTGTGCTAAAGCTTTGTATAAAATGTCATGGATTAAAGTTGACTTACCTGAACCGGAAACTCCGGTAACTACAATGAATTTACCTAGGGGAAAAGAAATATTAATATTTTTTAAATTATGTTCGGCAGCTCCTAAAACTTTCAGATGACCCATATTAACCGGTTCCCTTTGCAGTTCGCCGTTTACTTTTACTTTTTTCTTCCCCGAGAGGTATTGACCTGTTAAAGAAGTGGAGCTCTTTTTTATTTGATCCGGAGTTCCCATAAACACAATTTTGCCCCCATGTTCACCGGCGCCAGGCCCAATTTCTATCAAGATATCCGCCGATTCCATAGTCTCGGCGTCATGTTCTGCCACAATTACGGTATTACCCAGATTTTTAAGCCTTTTTAGGGTTTCAATTAATCTGGAGTTATCGCGCTGATGCAAACCTACGGAAGGTTCATCCAGAACATACAATACCCCAGAAAGCCCTGAGCCGATTTGGGAAGCTAGTCTGATTCTTTGTGATTCACCGCCTGCTAGAGTTGCAGATGCGCGGTCCAAAGTTAAATAATCCAAACCGACATCTATTAAAAACTGTAGCCGGGATTTAATCTCTTTTGCAACCGGGGTGGCAATCTGGGTCTCTCTCTCTGAAAACTTAATATTTTTGATCCACTCTCGGGCTTGGACTATTGATTGGCCGGTTACTTCCGCAATATTTGACCCCTCTATGGTGATTGCTAAGGCTTCGTCTTTTAGCCTGGCGCCTTTACATTTCGGACAAATCTCTTTAACCATGTACTTTTCAATTTCTGCTTTAACAAAATCGGATTCGCTTTCCTGATACCTTTGCTTTAAATAGGCCACCAAACCTACAAATTCGGAATAAAAGTGAGTCCATCTTCCTTGTCTATTTCTTCCTTCTACCCTAAACTCGTTATCTCCTGCACCAAAAAGTAAAACTTTTCTAGCCTCAGTTGTTAAGTTTCCTAGTCTAGTATTTAAATCAAATCCATATTCTTTCGCTACAGCTTCAATAAGCCTGGTAAACCAGGTGTCGTTGCTGGCAAGTTTTGACCAGGGGAGTATCCCTCCTTCTGAAATCGATAGAATCGGATTTAAAACAGTATTCTCATCTATTTCCAAAAGCGTTCCTAATCCGGCGCAGCCGGAACAAGCACCATGAGGAGAATTAAAAGACAAAAGCCTTGGTTCAATTTCCGGAAGGGAAATATTATCTACCGGGCAAGCAAACCTTTCCGAGTAGAGTTGATCCTTCATTTTTCTGGGGTTTTGGGGAAATTCCAAAGAAGCATCCAAAACTTCGGATACAATTACAGACCCTTCTCCTAATTTTAGCGCTGTTTCAATACTTTGTGACAATCTTGATGTAAAAGTTTGTTCATGAACACTTTTTTTCTCCAAAACTAACCGATCTACCACTACATCAATCGTATGTTTATTAGTTTTAATTAGTACCAAATCTTCTGATAAATCTCTAACCTGTTCGTCAACCCTGACCTTTGAAAATCCCTTTTTCCTGAGATCTTCAAAAAGCTGGGAATACTCCCCTTTTCTGTCCTTCACCACCGGAGCCAATATCATAATCCTATTTCCTTTACTTTGAACTTTGAAATTTGAACTTTGAACTTTTTCTACTATCTGCTCTACTGACATCTTGGAAATTTCCCTGCCGCAAATCGGGCAGTGGGGATGGCCAACCCTGGCGAAAAGCAGCCTCAGATAATCATAAACTTCAGTGGTTGTACCAACAGTAGACCTGGGATTATGAGAAACGCCTTTTTGGTCAATGGATATGGCCGGAGACAAACCTTCGATTAGATCAACATCAGGTTTATCCATCACTCCCAAAAACTGCCTGGCATAAGAAGAAAGGGATTCAACATACCGCCTCTGTCCTTCGGCATAAAGGGTATCAAAGGCTAAAGAGGACTTACCTGAACCTGAAATTCCGGTTAAAACCACCAATTTGTTCTTGGGAATTTCCAGGTCAATATTTTTTAGGTTGTGCTCACGAGCGCCGCGAATTATAATTTTGTCTATCATGGGCGAAGTTTTCCCGAAAAATCAAGTATTAATTTTAACCTATTTTGCAAGATTTGAAAAGGGGTTAGACTTGAAGTTCCCTTATCTGATCCCGGAGTTTGGCAGCTTCTTCGAAATCCCACAACTCTGCTGCCTGTTTCATCTGGGCTTCCAGGTTTTTAATCATCTTTTCCCGCTCTTTTGGCGGAATATCATCAACAGTTAAATCTTTCTTACCTAAATTTTCCTCCAATTCCTCAACCTTTTCAATTAACCGCTCTCTCAGGGCTTTTTCGATGCTTCTGGGAATAATGTTATATTTTTTATTATATTTCAACTGGTACTTCCTTCTTCTTTCTACCTCATCAATAGCCGCTTTCATGGAACCGGTCATATTGTCAGCATACATAATTACCTGACCATTTATGTGCCTTGCAGCCCGTCCCATGGTCTGAATTAAAGAGGTTCTGGATCTTAAAAAGCCTTCCTTGTCTGCATCTAAAATGACGACCAGTGACACTTCCGGTAAATCCAATCCTTCCCGAAGAAGATTAATTCCTACAATCACGTCATATTCCCCTAACCGCAAGGATTGTAAAATATCGCTCCGCTCAAGAGTTTTTACATCAGAATGTAGGTAGTGCACTTTAATTCCCTTTTCATGTAAGTACTCTGCCAAATCCTCTGCTGTTCTTTTAGTCAAAGTTGTTACCAGTACCCGCTCGTGATCCGCTACCCGCTTCTCTATTTCCTGCATCAAGTCTTCAATCTGTCCTTTTATTGACCGGACACTAATTTGCGGATCCAAAATTCCGGTTGGTCTAACCAATTGCTCTGCAAGGCCGTCTTTACCGGCTAAGGACAACTCATAATCATCAGGGGTGGCTGACGTATATATTGCCTGGTTAACCAGTCTCATAAATTCATCAAACCGGAGTGGTCTATTATCCAAAGCCGAAGGCAATCTAAACCCAAAATCGATTAAGGTTTCTTTTCGGGAACGGTCACCGTTATACATCCCCCTAATTTGTGGGATGGTGATATGTGATTCATCGATAATGACCAAAAAATCTTTGGGAAAGTAGTTAAGCAAAGAATAAGGGGGCTCGCCTGGCAGCCTCCCATCAAAATAACGGGAGTAATTTTCAATGCCGTTGCAATAGCCAAATTGCTGGATCATTTCCAGATCATAACGGGTCCTTTGTTCCAGTCTTTGTGCTTCCACCAATTTACCAGCAGACTTTAACTCTTTCAGTCTGGATACTAAGTCAGCTTCTATTTGCTTGATCCCGGGGACAACCCGCTGCTCCGGAGTAATATAGTGCTTGGCTGGATAAATGACCTGAGTTCCCGGCATCTCTTCGGTGTTACCTGTTACCACTTCCAACTTACTTACCTTTTCTACCCTGTCCCCTAAAAACTGTAACCTGTAACCCTGATCCATATAGGAGGGAAAAATATCAATAGTATCCCCGCGGACCCGGTAAGTTCCCCGATGGAAATCAATGTCATTTCGCTCGTAATACATTTTTTGCAGAATTTTCATAACCTGCCGCATTCCCGCCTTCATTCCGCGGCCAATTTCCAAGATTGCCTGGCCATATTCCATGGGAGAACCTAAGTTGTAGATACAGGAAACAGAAGCTACCACTACCACATCCCGACGCGTTAGCAGAGAAGCAGTAGTAGCCAGCCGCAGTTTTTCAATCTCTTCATTTATTGACGCATCTTTTTCTATATAAGTGTCGCTTTGGGGAATATAGGCTTCCGGCTGATAATAGTCATAGTAAGAAACAAAATATTCCACAGCATTCTTGGGAAAAAGAGAACGGAATTCCTGGGCCAGTTGCCCGGCCAAAGTTTTATTATGAGAAATCACCAAGGTCGGCTTTTGTACTTTTTCAATCGCATTGGCCATAGTGAAAGTCTTACCGCTACCTGTAACCCCAAGAAGGACTTGATGTTCTAACCCTTGCTTTAGGCCTACCACTAATCTTTCAATAGCTTGTGGTTGATCTCCCGTAGGCTTAAAATCGGAAGTAATCTTAAATTTTGCCATAACAATACATTTTACCACGAAAAATACCCGAAGAGAACTTAGCTTTGACCACGGCTATTACACCAACCAGCGTCAGCAAAATCCTGGCCAGAGGACTATTATTAAGATAATCTACAAACGAATTCTTTAATTCTTTCTCCTAATCAAAAGCTCTAAGTAAAAATCTGTAAGAAACTAGTATGAAAGTATGCTATAATCTGGCTGCAAATTGCATAAATTTGTAAGAAGACCATTATGATAAGTGAACATAATATATATCCTTCTTTCACAAAAGAAGAGGACGAATCGTCTCTGGTTATCGTATTGTTCGGATTACCAGGCAGTGGGAAAAGTCTAGCAGGAGAAATTCTCTCCCGGAACTTTAATTTCCGTTCTTATCAAGCTGACAGCGATTATACTGCTCCGATGAAGTTAGCGATGCAGGAAAATCGTCCAATTCCAGAAGAAATGCGAAATGATGGCGGAATAGATGATCTTACAGGGAGGTTAAGACGATTAATTTATGGATAACACTCTTGAAAAAGTTTATAAAGCCGGATTGAAGTTTTTAGTTCCCCTCACACCGGAAGAAACCTACCGCACTATAGTACATGAGGCAATGAAGTTAGTAGGTGGAGAAAGCGGAGCGATAATGCTTGAAAAAGATGGCCAGTTGCAAGTAGCATATAGTGCATCGCCTGCAAGTTTTCCTCATGTATCAACACGGAAGAAGGGCTTTACTTACAGAGCATTCAAAACACACAAATCTTTTGTAATTCACTCCAGCGAGCTTTCGAAAATACATCCTGAGACAGTGACAGGAGGAGTAAAATCTGTTGCCTTTATACCTCTTGCATATAGAAATAAATCTATTGGGGTATTAAAAGTCCGTTCCCACAGTGGTGGTCAGTTCACTCATAATGAACCACTGATCTTACAATTATTCGGCTCTATGGCCAGCTTAGCGATCAGAAAAACCCAACTTTATGATGAAACTCGCAAGGCACTGAAGACTCGCGATCTTTTTATATCTTTGGCAGCCCATGAATTTAGAACGCCGCTGACTACGATTGGCGGTTATGTACAACTTCTAGCAGACAAACTTCCCCAAAAAGATCCTCAGTCCAAATGGGTTGAGGAGCTATACTGGGAAGTGGAAAGGCTGACATCATTAGTCAATGAACTTTTGGAAACAAGTAGAATTAAGGAGAGTAAGTTCCAGTATGTATGGCGTGAATGCCGTTTGAAAAGCATTATTAAAAAAACCATTACGGCATTCCAATTTAAGCATTTAAATCATGAATTAGTCTTCGTGGATAAGCTACACGATGATGAGGATACAGTTGTGGGCGATTTTGAAAAATTGCTGCAAGTTATCACTAACTTAGTAGACAATGGTGCAAAATTTTCAGATCCGGGTACAAAAATTGTGGTTTCTTTACAGTCTAGGATCCCCTACCTGATATTAACAATAAAAGACCAAGGTAGGGGTATTGCAGAAGAGGACCTCCCACGGATTTTTGAAGGATTTTATCGTGGTAATAAAGTTACGGAAAGAGGTATGGGATTGGGCTTATTCTTGGCAAAAAGTATTGTAGAAGCGCATCGTGGATCTATTAAGATAAGATCCAGAGTCGGAAAAGGAACAGTAGTTGAAGTAAAATTACCGAGGGTAAAATATGGTTGAAGAAGACAATGCAGTTCTACGCCATCACTTAATAGAGTCGCCCCATGAAGTTTTTGATAATACACCGAGATTGCTAGAGTATTATCAAAGGATCACAAATCTAATCCCATTTACAGAAGCAACGCTGATATGGTTTATTGCACGAGGCGGTTCCGGAAAAAGTACCAGTGCCCAACAATTTATTATTAAGATGGAAAATGATGATGACTTAAAAGAAAGATTGCGAGAGCGCTGGCTTTTAAAACAGATGCCAGATGGATGGCAGGAATCACTCACAGTAAAGTATCTCGTATATGACCAGTGTCTAGCATTAGCAAAAGATAGGGCTGGTTCGGCATGGGAGGTACAAGAGAAGAGAGGTCTAATCTTTGCTGCAGCTGCTGAACTCATGGGGACATCCATTCAATGGGCCAGGGATAATTTGAACAGACCCTTTCTTTTGACACTCGACTTACCGGTAATACCTCATCGTAGAGATACAGGTAGAACGATGATGCATTCTATAATTCGCAGGAGAGACATGCATCCGGGAGAAATTCATCGGATTATTGCTATAAGACCTGATCAAGCATTGCGTAGACATGCCCTGGAAGAGAGAAAAATGCTTGAACAGGAAGTCTTAATGATCCAAGATCCTGCCGATAGAGATAAATTGGAAACGAAAGTTAGAAGTATGGCCTCTTCTGCTATTACCGAACTGGCATATCAGGAGGAGCTGGATTTAATCGAGGAGTTAATAAATACAGGAGAGTTGTCGGTGGATTTGGCAGGTTTCAGAAATGATCCGGAGAAAGAAGATCAAGCTGCAGAAGCTCTACATAAATTGGAGTGTCAAAAAGCTCTTGGTTATCATCAAGAAGAGTACTACCGAGTAGTCAAAAACGTAAAACTACCTATACCTATACATTCTTACAAAGATATATTTGATAGAAGGGATAGCGAGTATTCTTTACCGATTGAGCAGATAGCCGAGGAAATTTTTGGTCCCACCGGTTTGGGGAGTTTCGAGGATACTCTGAGGCAGACACCGGCCGGGTTTAGAGTTTTTTTCCCCTACACCCCTCCTCTAACCAGATCCGAAAGGAGGAAACATCCTCTTATTCCTTGATCATATAGCCAAAACCTCGGACCGAATGGATAAGTTTTTTGGAAAGCTTAGAGTCGATTTTTTTACGTAGATATCCCATATAAACATCAACTACCCTGGTTTCCACATCATTGGAATAAAGCCAGACCCTGTTTAACACCATCTCCCTGGTTAAAATTCTCCCTTTATTGCTCATTAGATATTGTAGCAGCTTAAATTCCTGAGGAGTAAGTTGGATTGTTTTGCCGGCGCGTTTGACTTCAAATGTCTCGCTGTCCAGTTCCAAATCAGCAACCTTAAGTTTACCCTCCTCTCCGTTTTTATGTCGCAGACGGGCCTTTATCCTGGCCAAAAGCTCACCTGCCTGAAACGGTTTAGTCATGTAGTCGTCAGCGCCTAAGTTTAAACCATGGACAATCTCGGCAGCAGCATCCTTGGCGGTTAAGATGATTACCACTACTTCAGGGAATTTTTTACGTATTTCCGTACAGACCGCCTCCCCACTCATATTTGGAAGACCCAGATCTAAAATGACTATGTCGGGAGGCAGTTTGGAGATGGAATTTAAGGCCTGTATTCCATCAGAAGCTATTTTTACAGAGTAATTATTTTCTGTGAGCAGTTCTTTTAGGTATTTTTGAAGTCCGCTATCGTCTTCAACAACTAAAATCGTCTTCATCATTGTAAGATTATACCATCAAAGATCTGTTGTGATCCATTATTCTAACATAATTATTACACTTTTTTTATAGACTTCTTATTTTTAAAGTTTAAGATTCGCCTTAGACTCAGGTTGGGGGTAGAAAAAGGCTTGATATTGATGAGTTATCAGGTATAGCCAAGAATAACAGGGAGATCTAATTAAAAAACATATCTGCCTAAAACATTCTCGGTCCTACCCCTCAACTGAGCCAAATAAAAGTATGAAAAAAGCAAACCCTAATCTAAAAAGAATCTTTGGGGAATCGGTGTTCGGCGCATTATTCACCCTTTGGACAGCTCCTATTGATGGTCCGAAATTAGATTTACCCTCAACCAGGGTTTCTAAAGAAGGCAATAACAATTGGTTCTCAAATAATCTAATTATTGGGCAAAGTAAAGCTTAAGGACCGAGTGCGACAAAACAGATTTTCCGCAAGGCACACGGATAGAAGTCGTCAGTATCTCCCAAGGCATATTGATAAAACCTGTCAGTACAGGATGGATCTCTTCTATATACCTTATCAAGATTTGCCGAATCCTCCTCAAGCTCTCTCTCATGCCGGGCAAAAACCCCTTTTACTGAACCATGATAAGCTATATCCATCGCAAAATCCCACAGTTCCAGATATCTTCTAATATTTGGACTATTAGGAACCCACTGATTCCATGGCCTATCTATTAAAGCTACTTTGATACCATTCTTGGCAAACGCAAGTGCCAATGAAGCATCGTCTTCTACCATATGGGTAATACCAGCTCTCCTGGCGTTTCGTAGTTTCACCTCCAGCGGATCTTCATCCTCCTCAGACCTTAAAAGGACAGAAGAGATATACCCTGATAAATTATGTCTTTTTAAAAACCCCCCTATGACCAGCCCCTGATATGTCCACCTGGCGCTATTTATATACGTTTCGTCAAAAAATTTTGATGCCAGTGGCAGGGCAACTTTAGCCCCTGGCCAAAAGAGAAGATCGGAGATATAGTCCGGATTTTTAAGAAAATCCCGTCTATCGCGCCAAAAGTCAGGCTCAAGTTTCCGGTCAGGTGTACCCATTTCATAGAGTCTTGAGGCATACTTTCCGGAAAACTTTGCTTTCATCTGGATGACATCGTTCACCAGGACACCATCAAAATCCACTCCCAATACACATTCTTTTTTCATTTTGATCTACACTATAACCCTTATTACAAAATCGGATAAGTATTGGGTAATAAAATCGTAATAGAAATATATAGGTTAAGAAAAACTTACATTTCAGCAATAATTATAAGTCTTTTCCAATAAAGATTAAGGATTTTCTTCTTTCAATTCTCCTATGACAAGTAAGCGCTTGAATGTGGTACCAGGCGGCCAGCAAGTCATCAGTGTCACGGTTTTACCGGATCCTAAGCTGCCTAAATATTTTATATCTTTGCTACTTACTATTTTTTTATCATTGACAAAATACTTAAATTTCTCACCACTGTAATAAAGGTCTATCTCATCTCCAACTACCAATTTATCCAAAAGATAAAAGATTGAATTGTAACGGCTGGCCTCATAAAAATTAACAGAGGAGTGAGAAAATAGGAAAACATTACCGGCAGACCCCGGAAAGCCCGTTCCCAGGGCATGAGCCACACCCTGGGTTAGCGCAACCTGATATTCTACATTATTATATGGATCAACATTGGGAATAATTTTGGCATTGGCGGAAATCTTTGGAACAACTATCCCAAAATCCGAATCCTGTGGCTTTATCTCCCTATTTACTGTCAACTCCCCCTGAGCCTGAGTAAGTTGATAATTAAGCTCCACCATGATTACCGGGTAGAAGGTTACTACAAAAATAATAACGGCCAAAGCAACACTGATAAAGCCCACCATTATCAGGACAGATGATATTTTCATATTAAATGACAATTACTTTGAAAAGCGGCGGTATAAAAAGTATACCACGAGGATTAATATTAGCCCAATAATAATATTTTTCAAGCTGAACAAATTAGCAAAAGGTCCGGCAACAGGAGCAGGAGCGGGAGAAATTTCCACCCCGGGTGTAGCTTCTTCTCCTAATATTCCCTCTATACCCTGGGTGCCTTCCTCTGTAGCCTCCCCAAGTATTTCACCTGCTCCCACTTGAGAGCCTGAAACAGGGATAGCGCCGGCTAAAACTGTAGTCGGAGATGTTTGAGTCGTGGTAGTGGTTGTGGTAACCACTGTTACCACACTATCCCCTGCTACCCCGGAGGCGTTTCCGGCATCATCAAAAGCCCTGATGGCAAAGTAGTAATTTTTGCTGCAATCGGGAACTATATTGGTAAAGCTACCTTCCAGATTAGGACCGATCGAAACCGTACCGACCTCCGTAGAAGAATCAGCAGTAAAGCTGGTTTCAGTTGACCTGTAGATCTTCACTTTAGAAGTCCTGCCGTCATCTGCGGTCTTGAATTTAATCTTATAATCACAGCTGGATGACTGCTCTTTACTGTAGGAAGGCGTGCCGGGTGAATCGGATGAGTAGGCCACAGACACTGTTGAACTTTCCACTGTCTCGGCTCCTACCACCGCACTTACCTTAAACTCATAAGTTCCCTGAGAAGAAATGATCGAAGATGATACCTCGCAATTGCCGCTATTTCCTCCTGCCGCAAAGACAAAATCAGACCCGAACTGGCTAAAACCACCGTCGGAAGGACCTTTCTTCAGACACTTGACCGTCACAGATCTGCCTTGAATATCCAAGGTCACGAAACCTATTTTAAAATTATTTTCCCTGGAGGGGCTTTTCGGCGTTTCAATTTTGACCGATAAATCCGCAGCAAATACTTGTCCTGTTAAGACAAACACAAAAGCTAATATAAAGCTTAAAAATTTAACTGTAAGTTTACTCATATTTTTTCCTTAAAGATATGCCTTTCCAGATTAGTCCACCTCCGCCAATAAGCAGGAACGTGGCAAAAAGTAACCAAATTGCATTAGCACCGGTGGCAGGAAGCTCGATGGAGGCTCCCAACACCTCACCCTCTTTTTCTTCTATTCTTTCGACGTTAACCCCGGTGCTTCCACCCTGATCCTTGACCACGTTGACCTCTGTCCCCACAAAGAAGCCGCTATCTTCATTTGCCAAAACCGTGCTTGAGGAATTGGTCCCTTTAGACCAGGCCAAATCTTTGTACAACCCCGGGTCTGTACCGGTGTCGATGTCGGCAATATAAGTTAAAGTCACGACTTCACCGCTTTCCATGTCGCCCAGATTCCAGGTTCCGGGTGAGGCATAGGTTGGTTCAGTAGTAATTTCGGGTTTTAAGTCTCCCCGGACAGAAGATACGGCGGTCCAGGAACCCAAGCGGTAATTAAAACCGGCCGGCGGCAGGTCAATTAAGGAAACGTTAGAAAGAGGACTACCTGTTAATGTAACTGTTAAAGTATAAGACACATTCGCTCCGGCTGAAACATCAATTCCTGTTTTGTCGTTTGATTTGGTTAAAGATAAAACAGGCGGCAGTAGTTGGTTGGTGAAGGTGCAGGTAGTTTGCGAACCATTCCTTACATCAATAGCTATAGAGTTAGTCGTACCGGTTTGTTCATTGGAACAGGACCAGGACAAAAGTTTGTAGCCGCTTTGCTCATCCTCGGAAATGGTGTAGCTGCCGGCGGATAAGGTCTTTGATCCTCCCATAGGATTATCCTGACCTCCATTTGCAATATCATAAGTCCAACCCTGGGCATTTCTGGTATCTCCCTCATCAGTAGTATCCCCGTTGCCATTATTGTCAAGATCTTTAATGATGGTTACTGATCCGCTGTCACGGGCATTGGTAAAGGTACAGACCAGATCCTGGCCGGGTTCCACACTAACTTCGATTCTTTCCGAAGGACTAAACAACTCCTCATTATTGCATTCCACCGAGGTGACGTGGAATCCGTCCTGTTGATCTTCTGAAACAGTATAGGAACCTGCTGCTACTGATTGGGGATCATTACCTGTCTCAAAGTCTCCCTGTCCGTCTATATCCCAAGTCCAGTCGGTGGCATTTTCCTCATCAATCTCCCCGTCGCCATTATTGTCAACATTTTTGCGGACCGTAATTGTAGCCTGGCCCTGATTACCAAAGTCTATATCCCGAACTTGCTCATTCAAGCCTGCAGTCACCTCGTGGCAGTTGTTAAGCTCGCCGTTGTCAGGGAAGGTTTGCTCCCAACCGCTTTGCTCCATTTCACACACCCGATAAGTACCTGCATCCAAATTATTGAAACTATATTCCCCTTCCTCGCCCTCATCATCGGTTGTTTCTACAAACTCCTCACCGTCGTCCCAAACTCCGTTTTCATTTGCATCAAGAAAGATGTTCCATTCAGGCAAACCTTCTTCACAGCCGATATCATCAAAACAATCAAGAGTTCCGTTACCATCCTCGTCATTCCATTTGATACCGCTTAAAGAACCCGGCTGGTCGTCATTGGTAATGGTACAGATTTTGTTATCGCCAGGCAATAAAGTGGTATTACCATCTTCGTCACAAGCACCACCCCAAGCTGAGGGTTCATAACCTGCTAAGGTATCTTCGCTAACAGTCAGATCACCGGCATTAACTGTGTTTTGTCCCCAAATTGCAGGCTGGCCATTGATGTAAACATTGAAATCATCTTGAGTAGCCGTACCGCCGTTATCGTTAGGAAGGTTTTTTACCAAAGTCAGGGTTGGAGCAATATCATCATTGGTAATTGTACAGGTCACAGATTGACCTAAGGCTACTGTGACATGAGTTGCATCTCCCATAGTACCGCCTTCACAATTCCAAACACCGGCTGTATAACCAGAAGGCCCACCTGATTCAGCTAAAGCATAGGTATCTGCTTTAAAAGTTGGACCACTATCAACTGGAGTAGTACCGCTAAGATTAGTTGGTGATCCACTAGTACCAGTTGCAGTCAAGGTCCACTCAGTATTTACTGCTGTTCCTCCATTGTCAGTGGTGACTGTTTTAAGCAGAGTCAGAGATGGAGCTGTATCATCATTGGTGATAGTGCAAGTCTTTGTTTGACCTAAGGCAATACTACCTGAACAATCCCCGGAGGCGTTTGAAGCATAACCCGCTACTGAGTCTTCTGTCACAGTGAAAATTCCTGCATTTACCGATGTATTGACACCCGGATTATCAGCACCGGCAAAGCTGACTCCCACACCTACGGAAGTTCCGTTAATGTGCATGGTAAAATCTGAAGAATTCTTGCTTCCGCCGTTATCATTAATAACATTTTTGATTACAATCAGATGCGCCGGGGTATCGTCGTTTGTGATAGTACATGATTTAACATCTCCAACAGATAATGTAATGCTTCCATTTCCTGCGCAATCTCCGGAGATAGCTGCGGTATACCCGCTTTGACTTGTTTCAGAGACCGTGTAAGTTCCGGCATTAAATCCATTCTGAACACCACTGGTTACTGAGATTGCATCAACAAATAGTGGAAAATCCGAGACTACCTTTATCCCACCATTATCATTAACCACTACTTTAGTTAACGTCAGTTTTGGCTGGATATCATCATTTGTAATAGTACAAGTGGCAGAACCGCCATTTGAAATATTAAGATTAGAACAATTATCATAAGTAGTTGCGTAGCCTGCTACAGCTGGTTCAGTTATTGTATAAGTACCTGTACTGACTGTGAGGTCGTTCTGGCCATCTGTTTCAAAACTTGTTGCCGTTCCACCATTTATCTGGAAAGAAAAATCGCTCGCTACTTTTGTCCCCCCATTATCATTAACAACTACTTTCTTGACAATTAAAGTTCCGTTTTGTTGAGTATTGGTGATGGTACAAACAATGTCATCGTTATCATGAAGCGTCACAGTGAGAGGCCCCGCATTAGTAGCCTGAGCAACTATCGAACCCGTTCCATTCAGATCTTTACAAACGATAGAGGTGGTATAGTTGCTTAAATTTGTTCCAGTGCCAGCAGTTTCTCCAACCGTATAATCGGTACTTTGGCCAGTAACCGAAAGTACCTTCTCTCCTGTTGTACCTCCATCACCAACATTTTCGGCTTCGGTGTTACCATTTATTTGTAAATTAAACAGACCGGTATCATCATTCGGCACCAAATCTTTAACGACTTCTAAACGGCCTGTGTTTTCTTTAAAAACAATACAATCAGAAGGGTCAGAATTTGGTTCTTGGGAAGGATATGAACAAACATCTACTAATACAGCCGCTCCGCTTCCTCCCACATCATCTAAATCAACATCACAATCTGCTTGAGTATCGTTTGGATAACCTTGTCCCGCGGCAAATGGGTCAGTTTCTGAAATCGACGCAGTACAAGAAGTGGCACCTGTAATCGAGACTTCTGTTTTACCAGCACATCTATCTGATTTTGTGTCATTACAAGAATAAAGTGTAGTTGTTTGAATTTGAGCAGGACTTCCACCAACGGTTACACAAACAGCAAAATTTACTAAACCATCTCCATCTGTGTCATATAAACTACATCCATCACCCGTATTACCGCCTGGCCAAGACGTATTATCCCAATTAAACTGAACGTCAATTTCATTTGGAAGATCGGTATAATCCACGCACATTCTGGTCAAATCTTTTTGTCCGGGTTCATCGTTTGCGCCGGCTGAATCATTTGTACAACCGGATTGTGGAGTATCTGTGAATGAGGTGGTAGCCAGGATTTGGCCTGAGAGGTCTTGGGCTTCTACCGTGTATAGTGGCCTGTATGTCCCATCCAGTTGATAAAAGTAGATAAAAGACCCATTTTCATCCGTTGTGATGCCTGTTTCAAAGCGGTAATTTTCGGCAGTTATAATTAGCTTCAAATCCTCCCCTTTCGGGAAATCAGCACCGGTGATTACCGCAGTATCCGTGGGTGCGTAATCAGCCTTATCAGTTGATAAGGAGGCAGAAGATACATCGGATTGGGTTGAAAGATCCAACTCTAGGCTTTGAGCATCGGTATTTTCTAAAATAGTGGCTGAAAGATGACCTTTTGCAGGCTGTTCTACCTCTGCGGAAGGTGAAGGCTCAGGAGTTAAAAAAGGATTTGGACTCTCTGCGGGTGGGGCATTTGGCTGTCCCACTGTTTCCTCAGGAGAACCGGTGCTTTCGACTTGATCAGTTGCAGAAGGTTCGGATGAAGGAGTCGGCGAGGAAGTTATTTCAAGAGAAGCTTCCGGCAAGACAGATGGTGACGGAGAAGACTCCGGGTTGGTGGTTGGTTCGGCAGAAGGTGAAGGTTGCAGGGTAGGTGTACTTTCGGGTGAAGGGCTTGGTTCAATAGACGGACTCGGAGTTGTTTCCACAGCGGCAGTAGATGTGGCTTCTTGGGCATAGACTAAGCTAGGCGCAAAAGACTGAAAAAGCAGCAAAAAAGAAACGACGCTGCTGAGAATCTTATTCAAAATAGGGCTTTTTTTATCCACCAGAATTCCTACTAGGCAGTGGTATTAAAATTATAGGGTAAAATATTACTATAGGTAGTCTCAAATGTCAAGAGACAGCTTGGGGAACTCTCCAAGTTTCAAGGAGCGATAACACTAAAGGAAATTGTAGCCATTAGTATATATTTATTGCGATCCAGCTGACTGGCGTTGATTTTGTATGTTCCCACGTCGCCTGTACTGCGGTTGAAGGACACATTACCGCTCGCATCGGCCCAAAGATTAAAAGCGATGCAGCATCCTGGGTCAGCCACGGAGAACGCCACCATTTGATTAGGGAAAAACCCGGAACCGGTAATGGTATACTGGGTTCCTCCTGCATAGAGGGTGTCTGGCGACACACTCAGGTTACCCTTAGTTACACTCGGCTTACCCTTTCCTTTACCAGCAGCTTCAGCAGGGGGCTTGGGATAAAGGGTTTGTTCTTTGCCTTGAAAAGGAGCTGTTTGGGCAATTAAGATAAAGATGACGACACCGGCTATTGCTAAAAGGATCAGGAGTGGATTGATCACACCGGCTTGGTTTAGGAGGGCAGAAACTTTTTTCATCTATTTTCATAGTAGACACAGTCAAAAGTAGCTGTCAATACTGTAAATTTGACAAACATGGTTACTGTTAATGTATAGTTATTATTAGATGCCAGAAATTATCAAAAAACAATTCTCTTCTAATCTCTTACTGCTTCTTTTGGCAGCCTTGGGGTTAATCATCTTTATTCTCATTGCCACTGTCTTGCCTTTTAAAGATAAGTTATTTTCCCTGCTTTTCCCCAAACCCCCCTCTTTTGCCCAAACTGTTATGCCTAATAACCCGGACCCGGACTCACCTGTTATTAGCGGGTGGGGTACCTCGATTGTGGCGACCAATGACGCGGCCTATATTGCCGGAGGGATGGATTACGTGGGACCCAATACAGGGGGAGGGGTTCCTTTAAGTACCTCTACAGGACTCCGGGTTAATCCTTACACCCGGATTGTCGGTGACATTACTAAAGCCATTCCTGACGGTAATAATGGCTGGTATGTCGGCGGTTATTTTTCTTATCAGGACTCAGCAGATTCAGAATATGTAAATCTGGCTCACATTCTTCCCAACGGCTCCCGGGACACCTCCTTTAATATAAATATTACTACCGGTCAGGTCTGGGCGCTAGTTCTTTCTCCTGATAAATCAACCCTTTACGTAGGAGGTGCGTTTACCGAGATCGGCGGACAGCCCAGGAATGGTCTGGCTGCAGTGGATCTGACAAGCGGCAGTGTGACCTCCTTTAACCCGGACGTGGGCGCACAGTTTGGAAGCGGACAGACCAATAGTTTAGTCTTTTCTCCCGATAATTCTATCCTATATGTCGGGGGACGTTTTACCACCGTTGGCGGCCAGCCCCGAAATAACTTGGCCGCGGTGGATATTGCCACAGGCCAGGTAACTTCCTTTAATCCCGATGCCGACTATGATATCTGGAGTCTGGCAGTTTCTCCTGACGGGGTTTCACTTTACGCCGGAGGTGGTTTTTCTAACATCGGCGGTCTAACCAGGGAGGGGGTAGCCAAAATTGATACCGCCACCGGCACTGCTGTCGCAACCTTCGCCGATGCTAAACCCGATTATCGGGATATCTATTCAATCGCCCTTTCTCCTGACGGGGCTACCTTGTATGTCGGTGGAGTCTTTGATAACATTGGCGGCCAGGCAAGAAGTATCGTAGCTGCCTTGGACACCACCACCGGCAACGCCACATCCTTCAATACTTACTTCACCCCGAATGGTAATAATTTTGTCCAGGCTCTCTACCTTAATCCCTCAGGCTCCACCCTGTATGTCGGCGGAGTGTTTCAAACTGACAACCCGGCCCGGGATCATATTGCCGCTTTTGATACCGCCACCGGCAACTTATTAGATTGGGATCCGCCGGCGTCTGGAATTATTTATACTTTTGCCCTAAATTCCGATGAGTCAACAATTTACGTGGGAGGACAGGCTACAGCTACCACAGCTGTCATTATCGGAGAAGGGGTAATGAGAAGAAAATTTATTGCCAAATACTTAGTCGCCACAAACGCTTTTGATCCGAACTTTGCGCCCGATTTAGATCGCAGCATTATGCAGATGGCTCTTTCCCCTGACGGCTCCACTCTGTATCTAGCCGGAGACTTTACCACAGTCAATGGCCAGCCCAGAAACAAACTGGTTGCCATTAACACAGCAACCGGCAGCGTGACCTCTTTTCAGGTTGGAGCTATCAGTAACGGTGACGGTGTTGATACCAGGTCTAGTATATCCTCTCTGGCTCTTTCCCCTGACGGCTCCACTCTGTATCTGGGCGGTAAATTTGTTTCTGTCGACGGCCAACCCCGAAAATATATAGCAGCTGTCAACGCCTTAACCGGTGATCTGACCTCCTTTAACCCCACTCTTGATGGTGGCGATTTGGGTAATAAGGGTTTGATCGTCTCCTCAGATGGAGCTACTCTTTATATCGCAGGGCAGTTTACCTCAGTGAACGGCCAACCCCGAAAATATATAGCAGCTATTGAAACTGCCACTGGTAATGTTACCTCCTTCAATATAGGCGAAATCGATAATTTTGCTGGCCTTTTGGCTCTGTCCCCGGATAACTCCACTCTTTATCTGGGCGGCAACTTCACCTCCATCGGCGGTCAGCCCAGAAGCCGGCTAGCGGCGGTAGAGGCTTCAAGCAGCGCCGTAACTGCTTTTAACCCCGGTGCTGACGGCACCGGAGCTTTTGACAGTGCAATGCCGGCAGATGGAACCACACTCTACATCTCACTCATGACTATTCAGAGCTGGTTTAACACAGTTGGCGGGCAAACCAGAAAAAACGTGGCTGCGATTGAAACTGCCACTGGTAATGTCACTTCGTGGAACCCCAACCCTATCGGTGCTGTGAGTGGTTATGGCAATCTAGAAGCCATTGCGGTTTCTCCTGACGGAAAACGGGTTTATATCGCCGGTTGTTTTTCTGATCATTTCGGGGTTTTTACCGAGGAAGTTGCCGCCTCTCCCACCCCTACTCCAACACCCACACCTACACCTGCAGCTGAAACCCCCACTCCTACCCCAACTCCAACTCCTACCCCTACACCAACACCTACATCACCACCATCTGACTCAGGTGGCGGTCCCGGAGGAGGAGGCGATAGTGGCAGCAGTTCCCCGACCAGCACTCCTGCACCAGTGGTAGTACCTAATGCTCCTCCTAAAACAGGCCGTTCCAATTAGATATGCGCAGATTAAAATTGTATATCGTAATTTATTTTTTGGTACTTTTCTCTATTCCAGTCAGCGCTTACATTTTCAAGGTCGAAGCTGCCAAGAATAACCAGAACCGTATCCAGACGGCAAAAGCGCCACTACCCGTACTCCAAGCTACCATTACGCCCACTCCTATCCCCACTCCTGTCCCCGCACTCATGCCAACAATTGAACCGTCTCAAGCTCCTGTTGCGACAAGTAAGCCGACCGCCAAAAAAACCACCTCCACGACACCAAAAACAGCTCCCAGACCCACAGTAGCGGGTATCCCGGTCAGGGTACAAATACCAAGGATTGGCATGAATGCAGCTGTGGAGCAAGTAGGGTTGGAGGCTGATGGAACTATGAGCGTACCCAAAAGTTGGTGGACTGTTGGCTGGTATAAACTAGGATATAAAATAGGAGAGGCGGGCAGCGCGGTGCTGTCGGGACACTATGATACCAATACCGGAGCGCCGGCCGTCTTCTTTCGTGTAGGTAGCCTTTCGCCTGGGGATACCATAACTGTGACCACTAGCAACGGTTCGGTATTTAAATACCGGGTCATCAGGAAAGAGTCGTATCCGTGGAACCAAATGCCCCTGCAAACTATTTTTAATTCCAGCGGAAAAGCTTGGCTAAACCTGATTACCTGCAGCGGAACCTGGGATAGGGCCACTCAGAATTATTCCCACCGGACTGTAGTTTATGCGGAAATAACAAACTAAGAAGCTCTGCATTTGACAAACATGGTTACTGTTAATGTATAGTTATTATTAGATGCCAGAAATTATCAAAAAACAATTCTCTTCTAATCTCTTACTGCTTCTTTTGGCAGCCTTGGGGTTAATCATCTTTATTCTCATTGCCACTGTCTTGCCTTTTAAAGATAAGTTATTTTCCTTACTTTATCCTAAACCCCCTTCTTTTGCCGAAACGATTTCCAATGATCCGGATCCTGATGCCCCTGTCATGAATGCCTGGGTAAAGGCGATTCTGGCAACCAATGACGCGGCCTATCTCGGCGGACAGATAATTTACGTTGGGCCTAATACCGGCGGAGGAGTACCCATAAGCACCTCAACTGGACTGCGGGTTAATCCCTACACCCGGATTATCGGAGATGTTAATGCAGCCATACCTGACGGCCAAAGCGGCTGGTATATCGGCGGTTGGTTTTCCTTTAACGGCTTATCTAACTCCGTCAATCTGGCCCATATCCTCCCGGACGGCTCACGGGATCCTACCTTCAATATCAGTACCTCTAGTGCGGGAGCAGAATTTACTAGCGGTGGTGAACGCACGGTTTGGACCCTGGCCCTTTCTCCTGATAAATCAACCCTTTACGTGGGAGGAGAATTTACCATTATTGGAGGGCAAACCAGAAAGCGCTTGGCCGCGGTGGACATTGCCACCGGCAGCGTTACCTCCTTTAATGCCGGGGATATTAAGGTTGACTGGGGTGACAGAGGTAGCGTGGAGTCTCTGGCTCTTTCCCCCGACGGCTCAATTCTTTATCTCGGCGGATATTTTAACATTGTCAATGGGCAAACTAGAAATAGAATTGCTGCCATAGAGACAGCCACTGGTAACGTCACCACTTTTAATCCAAATTCCGACAGTGATGTACTCAGCATGGATCTTTCCTCGGATGGTACAATTCTTTATGTTGGAGGATATTTTGACAACATCGGCGGCCTGGCAAGGGGGAGGGTAGCCAAAATCGAGACGTCCTCCGGTAATGCTGTAGCTGCCTTTAACGCCGGCACCCCTGATAATGATGTCTATTCGGTAACCCTGTCTCCGGATGATTCCACGCTTTATGTCGGGGGTGTCTTTGATAACATCGGCGGACAGCCAAGAAGCATCGTGGCCGCCCTGGACACTGCTACCGGCAATGCTACTTCCTTTAATACTTTGTTTACCCCGAATGGCAGCCACTTTACCCAGGCGGTTTATCTTAATCCTGTCGGCACAACCTTGTATGTCGGCGGGTGGTTTAAGACCGACGGCCCGGCCCGGGATCAGATTGCCGCTTTCGACACCGCAACTGGCAATCTTTTAAACTGGACTCCGATGTCGACCGGAGTTATTTACACTTTTGCCCTCAACTCGGATGAGTCGGTAATTTACGTCGGGGGACAAACTTCCAGTATTGGAGCAGGGGTAATGAGAAGAAAAAATCTTGCCAAATATTTAGTCGCCACTAATGCCTTTGATCCGAACTTTGCCCCTGAAATAAACGGCGAAACCATGGGTTTTGCCCTGTCCCCCGACGAATCCACTTTATATATCAGGGGGTATTTTAGTACGGTGGATGGCCAGCCAAGAGACCAAGTTGCCGCCGTTAATGCCATAACCGGCAGTCTGACCCCCTTTGATGTCGGGGAGATTAATGGTACTTACACTCTGGATTCCGTAGCCGTTTCTCCCGATGGTACAACTGTCTATCTGGGCGGACAATTTACCTCTGTTGGCGGACAAGTTAGAAATCGGCTGGCCGCAGTAGAGGCTTCATCAGGGGCGCTGCTCTCCTTTAATCCGGATGTCGGCGGTGGCAATGTGAATGGTTTGGCTCTGTCCCCTGACGGCTCAATCCTTTATGTGGGGGGTGATTTTACCTCTGTTGGCGGACAACCCAGAAACTATCTGGCCGCAGTAGAGGCTTCATCAGGGGCGCTGCTCTCCTTTAATCCGGATGTTAACGGCAAAATGGCCCTGTCCGGTTTGGCTCTCTCGCCGGACGGCTCCACACTTTACCTTGGCGGATATTTTACCTCTGTTGGCGGACAACCCAGAAACTATCTGGCCGCAGTAGAGGCTTCATCAGGGGCTGTTTTATCCTTTAATCCGGATGTCAGCGGGGTTGTTGGACGCATTGAAATACCATCCGACGGAACTATTCTTTACTTTCAGGGAGGGGGTCTTACTATCAACGGTCAACAAAGAGGGGGTTTTGCCGCTATTGAAACAGCCACGGGTAATCTCACTACCTGGGGAGTTCCCAGCACCCTCTGGGGTATGAATGGTTTTTTTCAAGCTTATACTTTCGATGTTTCCCCCGACGGTAAAAAGATTTACGTAGGAGGCTGTTTTTTCAATCATTTCCGGGCTTATAACGCAGAAGTAACTGCCACCCCTACTCCAACCCCTACACCTACTGCTACACCAACCCCCACACCCACTCCTACGCCAACACCAACACCATCTGACTCAGGTGGAAGCGGAGGAAGTGGCGGTCCCGGAGGAGGTGATAGTGGCAGCAGTTCCCCAGCCAGTACTCCTGCACCAGTGGTAGTACCTAATGCACCTCCTAAAACAGGCCGTTCCAATTAGATTTGACTGCTTGACAACTTCGGGTTGTATTTGGTAAAGTTTTGGTATGCCAATCACGCTTTACAGAAGACAAAAACAGATTTTAAGCTTTCTTAAGCAATATATTGATAAATATGGTTATTCCCCAACTTTAGGAGAAATTGCCGAAGCTATCGGAGTTTCCTCTTTGGCCACAGTCCACGAACACTTGCAAGCTTTAGCTCATAAGGGTGTTATTAAAAAATTTGAAGGAGCAGTACGGGGAATCGAAGTTTTAGATCAAAAAATTTCCTCCGCCTTGAGAGGTATTGAACTGCCTGTTTTGGGTTTTATAGCGGCCGGGCAACCGATCATGACCTATACAGACCCTGACGCTACAATTAAGGTTGCCCCAAACATGGTTTCGGGCAAAAAACGCTCATACGTTCTGCAAGTCAAAGGTGATTCCATGATAGAAGATGGAATTTTAGACGGAGACTTCGTCATTATTGAAGAACAAGATAATGCCGTGGACGGAGATATAGTAGTGGCACTTCTCGAGAATGGCCTGGCCACTTTGAAGCGGTTTTTCAAAGAGCCAAACCGCATCCGTTTAGAACCGGCCAATTCCCAAATGTCCCCAATTTATGCCACAGATGTAAAAATTCAAGGAAAATGCACAGGGGTAATCAGGCGTTTTCAGTAGCTAATTCTTAAGTTTGTGGTAGACATAGAATAGAATAGCTCCAATTATCAGTACCACCACAGCTGCGTCTGCTTTATGGAAATACGGCCCTAAGCTATCCCAATTCTCTCCTAAAACAAATCCAATCCAAGCTAAAAAGTATGACCATATCAGCGACCCTATGAATGTCAAAACTATGAATCTCCCCAGAGGCAGCTTAGCAAACCCGCAAGGCAGCGATATCACAGTCCTGATCCCCGGGACTACCCTGCTTCCCAAAACCACCAAATCTTTGAACCTGTGAAGCAATTTTTCCGTCTCATCTAACTCTTTCTCAGAAATCAAAATCCATCTGCCAAATTTCCTGATAAACCTTCTTATTAATTTTTCATGGCCCCAGTAACCAATGGCATAAGCCACCAGGGAACCTATCACATTACCAATAGCTCCTGCGAGAGCTACCAAATTAAGGTCAAACCTGCCCGCAGAAACTAAATAACCAGAAAAAGGCATGATGATTTCGGAAGGAAGTGGAATTAGGGCGGATTCTATGGCCATTGTTAAGACTATGCCCGGATAACCCATAGCTGAGATGACATTTACAATCCAATTTGCTACACTTTCAAGCATACTCTACATACTACTAGTTAAGGTCTAATGATTACAATATGCTGAAAATTATAGATGATTTTCTAAACGGCATCACCATGTACCGTTTGGTACTCTATACTCTAATATTTCTTTTGCTCTTTGCCGCGACCTTAAGTTTTCTTGGAATTCTATCATTCAATTTTATTTCCCTGCTTTTTTCAGCCGCTTTTTTAGTAGCTGTCTGCTGGGTGACAAATACTGTTTTTGCCAAAGTTTTTAAAAGCCAAACTAACCTTGAGTCAGTCTATATTTCAGCCTTAATTTTGGCCCTCATTATTACTCCGGCCAGGAACTTTGAAGATGCCTTGTTTTTAGCTGGAGCAGCTTTTTTATCGCAAGGGTCCAAATATATCTTGACCATCAACAAAAAACATATCTTTAACCCGGCTGCTTTTGCAGTCTTCTTGACCGCTATCACCTTAAACAAATCTGCCAGCTGGTGGGTAGGTAACCCCTGGATGATGCCGGCTGTCTTAATTGGGGGGCTACTGGTAGTAAGAAAAATCAGAAAATTTGGGATGGTTTTAACTTTTTTCGCTGCTGCCTTAGTTTTTACTGTTGGGTTTAGTCTTTTAAAAGGTGGAACTCCCTTGCCGTTTATTCAAGAAGTAGTCCTCAACACCCCGATTCTCTTTTTTAGCTTTATCATGTTGACTGAGCCGCAAACAACTCCCCCGGCCAAAAAATTTCAAATTATTTACGGGGGGTTGGTTGGGACCTTGTACTTTCTTCCCCTGGAAACTGCTCTTCTTGTCGGCAATATCTTCTCCTACATTGTCAGTCCCAAACGGAAACTCTTGCTTAAATTAAAGAAAAAAATTCAAACCTCTCCTGATTCTTATGACTTTGTCTTTAGTTTAGATAAAAAAATTGCATTTGCGCCAGGCCAATACCTGGAATGGACGCTGGCGCATAAGGATCCTGACTCAAGGGGCTCCCGACGCTATTTTACTATTGCCGCCTCCCCCACCGAAGATGAGTTACGTATCGGCATAAAATTCTACCCAAACTCCAGCAGTTTTAAAAAAACACTACTGTCACTTCGACCTGGTGCTGAAATAATTGCATCTTCTCTGGCAGGAGAATTCACCCTACCAAAAGATCCCAACCGAAAACTCTGCTTTATAGCAGGAGGAATCGGCATAACGCCGTACCGAAGCATGATTAAGTATCTTTTAGACAGAAAACAAAAACGGGACATCGTCCTACTTTATTCAAATAAACTGGCCCAGGATATTGTTTACAAAGATATCTTTGACGCTGCTTCCAAGAAATTAGGCATTAAAACAGTTTATGCTTTAACTGATACTGCAAGTGTTCCGGCCAAATGGAAAGGCAGAGTAGGCTATCTTGATGCTAACGCTATCCGGGAAGAAGTTCCTGACTGGAAAGATAGAATCTTTTACTTGTCCGGTCCGCATAGTATGGTTGATGCCTTTGTTACCACCATCAAAGGAATGGGGCTTTCCGATAGCCAAATCAAAGTCGACTTCTTCCCAGGATATGCTTAAACTATATAATTTGCAAAGAAATCTGCTAAAATGTTATACTCCTTCGCGTCCCGATGGATACAAAGTTTCCCGTACTGGAGAGTTTCTCAAAACAATTTAAGCCGATGCTTTTTAGAAGAAAGGAAACCATCTCAGATTCTGATGATTTAAATCACATCTTTTATTTAAATCAGGGTTATATCAGATTATATACTGTATCCAGAGATGGTAACGAGCTAACATTACATATATTTTCTCCTTCCTCTATTTTTCCTATTTTGTGGAATAAAGATCTGCAGTCTAGCGAATATTATTTTGAGTCTTTAACGCCGGTGGAAGTTTACAGCTGTGAAAAGGGTAAATTGGAACAGTTGATTGCAGAAAAAACCTCTGCCAATTTAGAAATAATACGACAGTTAACTTCCTTCTCCGAATCAACCATCAAAAAACTGGAGCTTAAAATTTTTGGTGATGCCTATGAGCAAGTGGTGGCTACTATTTTGGATCTGGCTGAATATTTTGGTAAAGCGGGCGCGGGAGGAAGTACAATTATTTCCTATTGGTTTACTCATCACGATATCGCAAGCCTCACAGGTTTGTCACGGGAGCGGGTAACAATAGAAATTAATAATCTGATAAACAAAAAGCTCATTTCGTATGACGGTCACTTTATTGCCATCCCGAAATTGGAACTGCTGAAAGCGGAGCTTGAGTAGAAATGAACATTGCGGCCTTCGATTATTTAAGGGTATTAGAAACAATACCTGAAGCGGTCGTTATTACGGACACTAACCCCCATATTGTTTATATTAACCCCGCTTTTGAAAAATTAACAGGCTATAAATTATCGGAACTCAAGGGTAAAAATCCCAGGATTTTAAAAAGCGGCAAAACCCCCCTTAGGGTATATCAAAAGCTTTATCGGGCGCTAACGCAAGGTAAATCTTTCACTACCAGGGAGGTTATCAATAAACGAAAAGACGGATCGCTTTACCAAATTGATGCCAGCTATGTTCCCATCTGTCAGACGGACAAGCCGGTTTTCTATATGCAAATCCAGCATGATATTACCGAGCACAAAAAAGCGGAAACAGAACTGGTGAAGCGTGCTGCCCAGCTGGAAGCTGTAAACAGGTCTTTGCAAGAAGAATATGTTAAAGAAAAAGCTTTACTGGAAAGTATTGGTGATGGGGTAATAGCCATGGACAAAGAAGGGAAAATTATTGCCTTGAATAAAAAAACCGAAGCGATATTTGGCTGGAAGATGCAGGATGTGTTAGGAAAATCGTTGTTTACGCAGTTTAAACTGGCAGACGAACAAGGCAAGATAATACCCAAGGACTTGCGTCCTATCCGGCTGGCGCTGACCACTGCTCAGGTTGGGCATGGGATTTATTTTTTGGTAAAGAAAGGCACTAGAAAGATTCCCCTGTTTATCACCTCGGCGCCGGTAGTTTTAGACGGTAGAGTTGTTGGAGCGGTCAATATTTACCGTGATGTCAGCCAGCAAGTGGCTACTGACCGGGCCAAAGATGAATTCCTTTACTTTGCTTCCCACACCTTGCGCACTCCCCTCTCAGCAGTTGCTTGGTCAATAGAGCGGCTAAATGAGGATAATACAGGGTATTCCAGCGAGCAAAGAAAATTCCTGGACCGCATTTACGACCAAACCCAAAGAATGATTAAGCTCACCAATGACCTGCTGGATGCCACCCGGATGGAGTTCGGGATCCTTTCATATAAATATGAGGAAGTTAACCCTGCGAAGATAGCCTCAAATGTGATTGCGGATTTAAAAAACCGGATTAATGATAAAAAAATCAAATTTAAGCTTATTGCAGACAAAAATATTAGTGCTTATCAAACATACTCCAATGCCGTCTACATGATTTTGCACAACCTCCTATCTAATGCTGTCAAATTTACCCCTGCCGGCGGAACAGTCAGTTTGAAAATTTCAAAGACGGAAAAAGAGCTGATTTTACAAGTTAGCGATTCGGGGGTGGGAATCCCAAAATTAGCCCAGGGGAGAATATTCCAAAAAATGTACCGGGCTCAAAATGTCAAGGATAAGTTTGAAGGCTCGGGACTCGGACTTTATATCACCAGTGGAATCATCAACCACATGGGTGGTAAAATTACAGTCAAATCAAGACGAGGGCAAGGTACGACTTTTACCGTTATGCTACCCTTTGAGCTGGAGGTTATTCAGTCAAAAGAAAAAGACAGGATGCAACTATGAGCGGTCAGACAAAAAAAGTATTGCTTATTGAAGATGAAATTGTTTTGCTGGAGCTTTTGTCCGACAAATTTAAAGACTCCGGGTTTGCAGTAACTACCGCGCAAACCGCGGAAGCAGGCATCAAATTGGCTTTGCAAAACCACCCCGATTTAATTTTACTGGATGTCATTTTACCCAAAATGGATGGATTGACTATGCTGAAAAAGTTGCGTAAGGATGAGTGGGGTAAGGGGGTACCTGTCATTATCCTGTCTAACTTAAATGACCAGAGAAAAGTATCAGAGGCAATGAAGATCGGAGTTTATGATTTTCTGGTTAAAAGCAATGTGAAACTTGCCGATGTGGTTGAAGAAGTCCGGGAAGTCTTAAGTTAAATTCCCTCAAGTAGCAAATCTTGTAATCTAAGTAACAGAATACCCGCTTTTTTTCTGATAAATTTAATTCATTCAGGCTGGGGGCAGGAATTAACTTTAGGTTAATATCTTAAGAATAAGACTAAGACTAAATTTAAATTAATGTCCTTAACATAATTCTTAATCCTGCCCTTCAGCTGAAATATATTAATGAAAATCAAGAAATTCTTAATGAATACAATATTAAAAGATTTTGTTATTCTCTGGAGCTCTCCTATTGATGAACCGGCCATTAAATCTATTAAAGAAGAATCCGCTAAAGTAGGCTTTGAGAAAGATTTCTTAAGTTATGTTTTTGGCAATATCATCCTCGGAGAGAAAAGCTAATTTCCCCTTAAGTCATGATATACTCTCGTCATGTTATACATCGTTCCTACGCCTATTGGCAATTTGAAAGATATCACTTTAAGAGCTTTGGAGGTTTTAAAAGATGTAGATGGGATAATTTGTGAAGATACCAGAAGGACTGCCTTGCTACTTAACCACTACGAAATTAAAAAGCCTCTCGTTGTTTTAAATGACTACAATGAGGCAAAAGAGGTTTCCAGAATTATCCAGCAATTAAGTGAAGGTCGGACCATGGCTTTGGTCTCTGATGCTGGAACTCCTCTTGTTTCTGATCCAGGGTACAAACTAGTCCGTGAATGTATTAACCAGAGAATACCAGTTGATTCATTACCAGGCCCCTCATCTGTTTTAACTGCTCTCACTCTTTCTGGCCTTCCTCCGGATAAATTTTTATTCTTAGGTTACCCACCGGAAAAACCAGGCCATCGAAAGGATTGGTTAGGAAAAATTGGGGTAATTGGTGAAAAAGTGCCGCTAACCAATGTTATTTTTATCTCACCACATAAACTGTTGGGGCTATTGCATGATATGGAAGAATCATTTGGTGATATAGAAGTAATCTTAGCTCATGAGCTAACCAAAGTTCACCAAAGTGTGGAATCAAAGCCTCTTACAAAATGGCTGGAAGAGCTCAGAAACCCCAAAGGAGAATATATTTTATTGTTTAGGTGGTCTAAAATATAAAACAGGTCTCGTATTATTAAAAAATTTTCTATATCCATTAGCTATTCCTTTCGGTCCCTCTTTTATTAAGATATTTAACGCCCTACGTGGATGAGAGACCAAGAGTATAGCAAAAATAGGACCCAACATTGTATGGTCAGAGACCGAGTCTAATATCGAGAAACCTTCGGGCCGATAAGAGGGTGCGTGCTTTTTTTCAGCGCTAGCCATATTAAACGGATTATAACATCATGAATTTCTTAAAACTATCCTTCTTTCAACCTGGTAAAGCAAATCTTTAGTCGAATGTGCTTCATATTTTTCCGCTACCACTCCATAAACTCCCTTTTCCACTAAAAATTCCAACACTTTTGGATAAAGGTTTAAACTGCCGTAGGCTATAAATGGAATTTTGGACTTGTGTAAAAGCCTGATTCCATCTTCCAGGAATTTAATTAACCCCTCCACCTCATTTTTATAAAATGCAAGATCTGCCTCAATTGGATCAAAACCATTTAAATGCGCTATCAACTCATCCAGGTTTAAAACCACCCCATCAATCCCCGCCATCAGGTATTCTTCCATATTAATAACGTTTTCGGGTACTGCAACTTCCATCCAATACTCAAGTGAAGCTTTCCTCATTAATTTTTTAGTAGAGAGCTCCCTTTTAACCTGCAGGAGTTCATTTACTCCCCTGACAAATGGAATCACAATATGGATATTAGTCAGACCCTTTTTATGACGGGCAAAATCCAAAGCATCCACCATCGGATCAAACAGGCTTTTTTGATGAAGTAATCTTAAGCTACCGCGAACTCTACCCATCCCTTCTGACTTATCAGCGAGTTTCAAAAAAACAGGAGAGTTAGGAAAAGTCATAGCTGATTCAACTACTTTAAAAACCAAATTCTCAAAAGAATCGTTGGGCTTGTTTAAATCAAATATTTTTTCTGAAGCTATATAAACCCCGTCTACCTCTTTTTCGATAGTTAGACCTAAAGATAAATCAAAAAAAACTTTAACAGCGCTTTTACTCTTGTCATTCTGATCCGGAACTATACCCTTCGTTTCACTCAGGGTGACGGTAGAAGGGTTCATTGTGACGGGAGAAAAAGTATAAGGTTTTATACCAACTAACTTAACCCCCTTGTCCACCATCCATTCATACTCATTGGGAATGAATAATTTTTTGTTGGCAAGTTTTATCAGCTCAACAATCCTCTTAAGGTCGGTCGGATGAAGCTTGCCTGATTTTGTACTCACCATCACATCGTCTTGAAAACTGTCTTCGTAAGCTATGCCATGGGATTTTATATCCTTAATAAAAATTACTACTTTGGGATCCAAGTTATCTGTAATACCTGTAAAAAAACCATTATTCCAAAGCCTTGCTTTAATTTGATCCAGCCAAAAATTAAGCAGTGCCGACCATACTGCCTTAACACCCTTAATCTTCTCTCCATTCAATAGGAATTGTTTATGCTTACCTACCTCCCGGGTTAAAATTTCCGGTACCGGAATTTTGTTGATCTCTTTTTTAACTAAGGTCAGCGACTGCTGGAAAACCTCTTTTGATCCAAAGTTAAAATTTTCCAAGGTGGTCTTAAGTTTTAGGTGGGGTGGTGTTAAAACAATACCCGGCGCAACAGGAAATCCTGATCTTCCGAGTTTACCCAATGAGACGTTTAAAGGGCCAAACAAAAGAGCATCTTGATCCGTTAATAACCTAATAGGCAGTACTTCAATCATATCCCTTCTACTTTATCACCTACTTTAATATTTAAACGCTCTACCGTTCCCCCGGTAACTTCCAAAACTTTATCTACCTCTTCTATTGATTGGTAAATTGGTAGTGACGCGTCTGTTTGCCCCGGCGCCGGTGGCTGAACATTATGCAAAAGGTCTACAATTTCCCCTCCCCTTATCCAAATAAAATCCAGGGGGAATGAAAGCCCCTTCATCCAAAAAGGATATCTATCTTGCTTCGGGAAAACGAACAACATCCCTTCGCCTGATGCTAGTTTTTCTCTCCCCCCTAAACCCTTACTTCTCTTATCCTGTGTATCGGCTACCTCAACCTTAAGTTTGTTGCCGTTTATCTCCAGCTCCTTAAATACAGACTGCTTCGGCACAAACGGCAGGTTGGAAAGATCCAGGTTTTGTTGAAAGAAAAAAACCGCACCAGCGATAACTAAAATTAGAAGTATAAATTGTATAGTAAATTTTTTCATACAATTTTAGTTTATCACATTACTTACATTTTCCCCACAATCCTCTATTGTCTTCCCTTGCTTCCCTTTCCGCTTGCCTAAACTGTTCATTATATTTCACGTCAGGCGGATAAGTTAAAACTTTTGCAAACCCCTCTCTTACCAAATAATCATTCGCAAACAGGATTCGGCCATCCGGAAGCGGCAGAAAGACATACCTTAAAAGCCGACGATATTTATCTGTCTCGGATACATCCTTTTGTAAAATAATTTCTTTTTCGGAAAGCAATTCTTTCGCTTTATTGCTGGCTTCTTTCCCAAAACAACCAACAGGACGGCGAGGATCAACAGTTTCCGGAGTATCTATCCCTATCAGTCTAACAGTTTGCTCATTATTTCCACCAAAGGATACCACTATTGTATCCCCATCCACGACTTTCGTAACTACAGCCTTTTCTCCGTCCACTTCTACTGCAGCCGAGGAAGTAGCAATCGGTGTTCCCCAAACCTCAGGTGTAGGAGAAAATGATGAGGGTGGTACTGATTCAAAATTAGTTCCAAATAATAAAAAACCAATTCCTAAAAAGAAGGTTGCTAAACTTAAACCTATCAGTAATTTCGTATTCCAGCCTCTGTTTCCCATCTTCAATAATCTATCCTCTAGTTCAAAAACACTTGGGTGAACATCTTGCCGTAAATTCCCCCGTCTATTGCACCTATCCCAATTTTGCCGTAATTTTCGGATAAAATATTGGCCCTGTGGCCCTCTGAGTTCATAAATCCGCTGTGAGCCAATTCTACGCTTGGTGCATAAGCCAGATTTTCTCCTATCACCAGAAAATCAATTCCCGAATTTAGCGCCCTATCTGCTACAGTCAAACCCTCCGGTGAATAATGGGAAAAATAACCTTGTTTGAACATATCCTCGCTATGTGCTCTTGCTATAACCCGAAGTCGTTCATCAAACACCAAAGCTTTTAACCCCCTGCTCACTCTTTCTTCATTAACTAAATCTAGCATTTTTATCTCTGATGCAGAGTCGACAGAGATCTGGTTTGTTTGAAAACCCAGATTGACTCTTTCGTCTGTCTTTGGCTTGATGGTGAGAAAAGTTAAAGAGTCATTAGCCACTCCCCCAAAAACTTGTTTTACCGGCTGCTCCAGTGTATAGGCATTTTTAAGGATTTGACTACCGAAGCTTGAATCTAAAACAGCTTTTTTTATAGTCGGCTGGATAGGGAAAGTAGCAATCATCACCAAAGTCAAGGCAATAAATACCAAACCCCTAAGCGTTGCCGGTATTATTGATAGAATCCTGGACCCGGGGATCCTAATCTTTAGAATCCTCGGTAAATACAGTCTGATTAAAAGAAAAAAAACAGTCTCCGATAAAAACCAGACTGTCGTAAAGCCTAAAACCAGGCTTAACCCGTGCGGAATTTTAAATTGGGCCTCGAAAAATCCGGCCGGAAGGTTGTAATAGATAAAAGATAAAAGTCCGGCTAAAAGAAAGCTGGCAAAATCCACCAGTTCCAAAATCAACGGTCTGCCTAAGGATTCCAAGGCAAAAAGTATCAGTACTCCGATAATCACTAAATCCACCCAGTTTAAACCTATACCCATAGGGCCAATCATAGCAAATCCAATCCAAATTTAGTACAATAAGTTTCGTTTCGTAAGGCCCGCTAGCTCAACGGTAGAGCAGTGCCCTTTTAAGGCATTGGTTCTCGGTTCGAATCCGAGGCGGGTCACCAAATGATATTTGTGATTTTGCAAACTTTTAGCTTCAAAGTTTCGTGGAAAACTGCTAAAATTTAAGCCTATAAGCAAGAACCCGCGCGGGATTCGAACTAATGCTTGGATTGCTGCATCAGTCTTTCTTATTTTCAATACTTAACTTGTCAATATCCTCATCCCAGTCTTCTCCGTAAAAATGCTGCATTAACCCACAACACAACTGGTAAACAAAAGTCTGTATTCCCTTCAATTCTTCATCTGATGAATTAGGGTAATATTTTCTGATTACATCCAGAGGTAGCATCTTCAATCATCACCTCCTATCCACAACCAAAATAACTCTATAAGGTAATTCAATGCTTAGTTGGAAAAAAGGAAGTAAAAATGCGTCAATAACTTTATAAAAAACTGAGAATTAGGGGTGTGGAGTGGAAAGAGTTAATTACTAGACGTTCACTCTAAATTTTTATTGCTTATTTAACCTTGTTGCCACTGCTTCCTGCTCATCATATAAAGCTTTATCTTGATTAACCATTCTTTGCTCTGTTGCTGTAAGCCATTGATTGGATTCCATTCTTGCAACAACGGATGACATATTGGCTATTCTTGTTGAAATTATCTCATTGATTCTATCAACATCGCTTTTATTTTTCTGGTAAAAATTACTGTTTTCTTTAAGCCTAGACCAACTTGGTTGTATTTCTCTTAACCTAGAAAGGCTAGTTTTCCAAGATTCTGTATCTTCTGTCTTATAATTTGGCGGTACATAACCTGCAAAATGCTGAACTAACACTTGAGTTGGACAGCCGTTTACTTCTTCCTCAACTTCCGATATTCCAACTTCTTGAAACTCTTTATTCAAGAGGAACTTCTTGGTATCAGGAAATTCAAACTGGTTATCTATCAATTCTTCTGCTTCATAATAACCAAGCGTAGGTGCTTCACCATAAGCAATATTTGAGTAACCAACTTCATTCATCGCCTTAAGTTGTGTATAACCACTTCTGGTTGCTTCGTAGGAGAAATCGTCGTACTTCAAAATAACCTCACCTCTTTTGAAAGCGGACTTTTCTAGCAGTGGTTGATATTTCAATGGTCTTGCCCCCGTATCTTTTCTTTTTTCGTTCAATAGCTCAACGTATTTTGTTTTATCAAGCCTTACTTTTGAAGATGCATCTAAATCCTTAAATGTATCCCGCCAATTTTTGTCCAAAATACCCTTCTGCTCGGATAAAGGAAGAACATAATTTATATCTATAATTGGGGCGAATCCTATTTCTCTTGAGTCCGCGCTTCCTTTTCTGTTGTCTCCCATAGCAAATACTTTACCTTCGGGGACAGTAATTACCTGACATTCTTTTAAAAATTTTTCACCGAAAGAAGAGTGTGGTTTTGCGGTATACGGTTCTTTTTGTGGTTCACCATTTAGATACATCACTCCATCTCTAAGTTCAATTGTATCCCCCGGAAGTCCAATCAACCTTTTTAATAAACCCGCTGGTTCTGCACCATCTTGACTTGTCAAAGCTCTGGTAGCATCATTTTCCCAAGTGATAATATCTCCTCTACCCAATGTGTGTCCAAAATACCTTTTTCCACTGATAACAATTCCGTTTGGATAGTGTAAAAACCCCGCTGTTGAGACAACCTCCTTTGTTAATTCTTTAGGACTCTTTCCCTTAGTTCCTTTAGGCCATGTTGGATACATTGATCCTGTACCTACTATTGCCATATCTTCTGGAACATATCCCAATTGGTAAGCCGTCATTTCTCCTGCTACCCAATAGCCTCCGACCCAAATAGGGAACATGAGAAAAGCAATAATAATCAGAGCGACAGCGCTTGTAAGTAAAGGTTTTAAGTGAATTGGTTTTGGCAATAGTCCCTTCAAACCAAGCCGTTTTAGTCTTTTTATAAACTCAAGCGGTTTTATGATATAAGCAAGTAGATAGAGCGGTAAGATTGCCAATATAAGAGCTAGTTTAATCAAAAAGAGAAGTTTATTTTTGCTCTTTTTACTATTTCTAACAAGAATAAGCGAAGTAAGACTTACCAAGCCAATAAAAAAGGCAAGGCAACCAAGAAGAACAAGTCCCAGAAGCGAGAAAGCAAAAACTTCCGGTGCTTTATCGAACATTTCTTTTCTAATGCCGACAACATACCCGAGGATAGTGAAAACACCGATAATACAGCTTACCCAAACGATAGCCGCTATTTTAGTAATTTTATAAAGTAAACTTTTTCT
>Ga0155725_103_pt1 | contig 56536 bp, 47 predicted proteins | sample RifCSPlowO2_01_FD_107381 | JGI IMG/M metagenome (GOLD analysis project Ga0155725, IMG submission 107381) | Candidatus Daviesbacteria bacterium RIFCSPLOWO2_01_FULL_40_27 | reverse complement strand
GGTTATTGTGAGATATCTTACTGCACAGAGTTTGACAATACATCAAACTTCAATTAGAATTTGCACAATTTACCTGCTTAATGAAAATGAATAAAATTGACGCAAACCCAGCGAGGGTTAAAAAAAATGTGTATCTTACTGTTAAGGGTCTCTCTGACGCTAAAGCAGAACTGGAGTTTTTAAAAAATACCAAGAGAACTCAGATTGCTGAAATAATTCATCAGGCGAGGGAATATGGAGATCTGGCTGAAAATTCTGAATATGATGCTGCTTTGGAAGAGCAGGCTATGGCAGAGAGCCGCATTTTAGAACTTGAAAATATCCTCAAAAGCGCAAAAGTCATAGTCAACCAACATACGGAAGATTTCGTGGTGATCGGATCAACGGTCAAAATAGAGATGGATGATGGTATTGATGAATTTACCATTGTAGGAAGAGTCGAGGCAGACCCTTCCAAGAAAAGAATTTCAAATGAATCGCCTTTAGGAGTAGCTCTAATAGGTGCTAAAAAGGGAGAAGAGGTTGAAGTGGCAACCCCAATAGTCAGGTATAAATGTAAAGTTCTGGAGATCAAGTAGGAGGAAAGCATATGGCTAAGAAATTGAGCAGTAAACTGTTGATAGAGTTTAATCCAAAGCTCCCTAAACTTTCTAAAAGCGAGAGTAAAGTATTGCAGCTTCTCATTGAGGCTGGCAAGTTAATTGTGCCTATCTATAAACAGCAAGAGAATCAAAAATTCCCTGGGGCCAATTTTTATCCTCGTGATGCAACGAAAGAGGAAATTAGTAAAGTAGCCAGTAAAGCCCCGCAAATTTTATCTCCGTATACAGTAGTTGAACGAGCAAACGGGAAACTGGTTGCGGTGCCTTATCATATTAAATATGCGGATTTACTAAAACCCATAGTTGCTAAGCTAGAAGAAGCGGCTAATATAACCGAGAATAAAGAATTTGGTAAAACTCTTTTAATACAAGCAAAAGCATTACTCAGTGGGTCTTATGAAAAGACTACGGCTGCTTGGTTAAATATGAAACCTTATGTCTTGGATATATCGATCGGTCCAAATGATTATTTCGACGATCAGCTTCTTTTTACAAAGAATTCTTATCAAGCTTGGGTGGGAACTTTAGATTCTGAGGGAACTGACAGACTTAATAATTATAAAAATACCATACTGAGTGTTAGAAGAGAGGGATTAATACCCACAGAGAGAGTAAGTAATCACGACAAGATCAAGGCAAAAGTAATTGATACAATTTTATTTTCAGGACTCATGGCTAAAACCAAGTTTCCAGGGGTAAATTACCCTATAAATGTTGAGATCGTGGAAAAATATGGTTCCGAGATTACACTTTTTAATCAACCTAACGACTTAATGATGCAAAAAGAAATTATTCCCACTTTTAATAAAATCTTTCCTAAAGAATTTAGAGAAGAATATAGTTTCGAAGATTTGAGCAGAGGAAATCTACGTCATGTTGCTATGCATGAATTGGCTCATAGCTATTTATATTACAGACATGCCAGCGATAATCTGAAAGATTTATTTAGGCCGATTTACGAGTTGGCTGCTACAATTTTGGGGTTTAGAATGGCAGGTTCATTACTCTTGAAAGATAGAATTACTAATAAACAACTTGAATCAATGATTGTGACATTGTTATGCAGAAGCTTTTATCTCGTTAAAAACAGAAGATTCGCTAATAAATCCTTGCCTGAATATACATTGGGAGCTATAATTTTTATTAACTTTCTACTAAAATCTGGTGCTTTAAAAGATCTGAAGGGAATGACAATACTTAATTTTACGAAGATTTTTGTAGCTTTACAAGATCTATTTCATATACTTGAACGTTTACTTTCTAGCGGTAGGAGAGAGGAAGCAGCAGTTTTTATCGAGAGATATCTCAATTGAAATTTCATCTAAATAAGGTTATAATTAGTTACTTAAAATTATGGCTACAAATTCTGTCGAACGCGAGGCCCCTCGTATTCCGGGGCCTAATAATTTAATAAGACCTGTAAGACCTGTTACAAACATCATAAATACCTATGAAGGACCTCGGGGTAAATCCTTAATAGAAGCTTTTACAGGTGATACATATATACGGAATAGGGATCCACTAAGAGAGATTGCTATTAAGTTTGAGCAAAGAGTATTTGGCATTGACCGTAAGCAAGCATCCGATGAAGTTTTTCAGAATATGAGATGGGATAGAGGAATTGTAGAGCTTGCCCACGAATTGGAGCCCTATTCTCCTGAGGAAAACGGTTTTGAAAAAGCAGGTAGATTCGTAGCTGAAATATTGCACTTACCAAAACCAGAGAAAGAATCGATAGATGGATATATCGGATGTGTCACAGGACAATTATTTATGCTTCCTACTGATGAGGGGTTTAAAAAAATACTGTATATGTCCGGTGGGACAATTTTAGATGAATACAGACGGATGGGTTTAGGTGCTAAATTTTTTCAAGTAGCTAATGGTTTACATAAACCGCATATTATAATGATCAGAGTTCGTAGCGGCAGAGCAATAGGATCACTGATTAGATCAAAATTAGTTGATCCAGAAAAAATCTTTCCATTTTATAAACGTTGGAGTGCAGATCCGGAGAAGGAAAAAGCTTTAGGGATTGTGGAAAAGAGAACTATAAATCCAAAAGGGGTAGATAAGGAAACAGGCATAGCTGAATCTATTTACCTTGAGGGGTGGGATAGGGCATATACACCGGATCCAAAATACCCGGAATCATATAAATGGGATGTGGAGATGAAAGAATTGGGGTTAGTTTCTGCAAATGGAGATGGAATGTTTATCGCAGCAGATGTTATAGGTAGATATAGAGAACATCTTATAGAAGAATCTATTATAGAGGAACTTGCTGAAATAGAAGAAGCTGCGGCCTAAAGATTAAAAATATAACTTCTTATTTCTCCTTTTAAAAATATATAGCTTCAGTTATACTTTACTCATGGCTTTGCAGGATTTACAAAAAGAAAGACTTAAGAAATTAAAAAATATTCAAAGGTTGGGAGTTAATCCTTACCCTTCAAAAAGTCAAAGAAAACACTCAATTTCGATTGCCCGGAAGATGATGGGTAAAAAAGTGGTGGTGGCAGGGAGGATTAGATCGCTCCGTCCCCATGGGAAAATCACCTTTGCAGATTTAGAGGATGTCAGCGGGAAAATTCAACTGTTTTTTTCTCAAGCAGAACTAGCCGGAGAAAAATATGAATTTTTAACCAATTTTGACATTGGTGATTTTATTGAAAGCTCAGGGGAGGTTTTTAAAACCCAAGCAGGGGAGATCACCGTTAGGGTTTCTGATTTTAAATTACTGACTAAAAGTTTAAGGCCCTTGCCTTCTGCTTGGTATGGGTTGGAAGACGTGGAGGAAAGGTATCGGCAAAGGTATGTGGATTTGATTATTAATCCTGAAGTCAGAAAAGTTTTTGAAATAAGACATGAGGCGATAAGACTTATTAGAAAATTCATGGAAGACAAAGGATTTGTGGAAGTGGAAACTCCAACTCTTCAGCCGATTTATGGTGGGGCAACTGCCAAGCCATTCACTACCCATCATAATGCTTTAGATGCCAGGTTATATCTTCGAATTGCAGACGAGCTTTACTTAAAAAGATTAATAGTTGGGGGTTTTGAGAAAGTTTTTGAGATCTGTAAAGATTTTAGAAATGAGGGAATAGACAGACAGCATAATCCGGAATTTACCATGATTGAATTTTATTGGGCCTATGCTGATTATCACGACTTAATTACTTTTACAGAAGAATTTGTTTCATTAATTGTAAGAAAGATCAAAGGCGGATATGTATTTGACTACGAAGGAGTTAAGCTAAGCTTTAAACCTCCCTTTAAAAGATTAACCTTTCGCGAGTTAATAAAAGAAACTTGTAAAATAGATTTGAAAGTAACGGATACTGAAGAAAAACTTCTCGATGAAATTAAACATAAAAAAATTAAGTTGGACCTTGAAGGTGTTGTAGGATATGGACCACTCTGTGATGAACTTTATAAAAAGGTGGCAAGACTTACCATAAAACAGCCGACCCACATTTTGGATTATCCGGCCGCCATGAGACCTTTAGCTAAGAGGAAAGAAGAAGATCCAAGCATTTCTGAAAGTTTACAACTTTTATGTATGAGTTTTGAGCTAACCAATGCATATTCGGAGTTAAATGACCCAACTCTGCAAAAGAAAACATGGCAAGAAGAAATGAAACTCGCTAAAGCAGGTTTGGAGGAACACCAGGTTTTAGATGTAGATTATATCAGGGCGCTGGAATATGGCATGCCGCCGGTTGCTGGCTGGGGAATGGGTATAGATAGATTAGTGTCCCTTTTAACAAATCAACATGCCATCAAAGATGTGATATTATTCCCTACCCTTCGGCCAGAAAGAAAAGGAAGGTAATTATTGTTCGAGTGCATCCGAGAACATACCATAAAAATATGAATGTTACTGATTTAAAGAAAATTTTAAAAGTTTTTTTGACACTGCAGTGGGCTAAAGAATTGCCCAGACAAGGTTTTATTGCCTTAGGTTTTAAAAGGAATGAGGCGGATTCTGTGGCAGCACATTCTTTTGTGACGGCGCTTTTAGCTTATTTTTTAGCCAAACAGTTACAAAAAGAGGAGATAAAAATTGATGCTGAAAAAGTTTTGAAGATGGGGCTTGTTCATGATATCGGTGAAACAATTGTGGGGGATGTAGGTACCTTTGTTAAAGGTATGGCAGGAGGGGTTTTCAAAAATATTGAAGAAGAAGGAGTAAAAGCCTTAGTAGAGGGTTTGGATTCAAAGAAAGAAATTATAGATTTGGTTGAGGAATATAACGAAAGGAAATCTTTGGAAGCGAGACTTGTAAAAGCTGCAGACAATTTAGATGCTCTGGCTCAAGCAAAGGGTGTACCGGGCGCACAAGATGCGTTAAAATATTTTAAGAGGGTTTATCATATCACTAAATTTGATTGGCATAAAAAGGCAGTTGATATGATATTATCCGGAGAGGTTGAACCGGCTAGAAGTTGGCAAAAAGAGGACTATGTTAGACATTAATTTTATTCGAGACAATTTAGAGAAAGTTAAGAAATCCATAGAAGCCAGAAAGGCTAATGTAGATTTGGAAAAACTGTTAAAGCTTGATGATGAAAGAAAGGTATTGATAACTCAGGTTGATGGCTTAAGAGCCAAAAGAAATGAGGCTGCTAGAAATAAGGATATTGAAACCGGTAAAAAGATTAAGGGAGAGTTAGATGATTTGGAGAATAAATTAAATAAGGTAGAAAAGGAGTGGCAAAATTTAATGCTGCAAATGCCCAATATTTTGTTGGAAGAGGTGCCAATAGGGGATGCATCTGCTAATAAAATTATCAGAAAAGAAGGGGAGCCGCCTAAATTCTCCTTTAAACCCAAGGACCATATTGAGATAGGGAAGCTTTTAAATATTATTGATTTTGACAGGGGAGTAAAGGTAGGCGGTTTCCGGGGATATTACTTAAAAAATGAAGGGGCCAGGTTACACTGGGCGGTTTTGCAATTTGCTTTTGACCATTTGATGCAAAAAGGCTTTCAGCCAATTGTTCCTCCTGTAATAAATAGAAGATTTGCGCTAGTGGGTGGAGGACAATTTCCTTGGGGAGAAGAGGATACGTATAAGGTAGGTGATGAAGATTTTTTGGTGGGGACAGCAGAAATCCCTTTGATGGCGATGCACGCGGATGAAACTTTTGACACAAAAGATTTACCTAAGAAATATGTTGGCATGTCGGCGTGTTTCCGGACAGAAATTGGTTCCTATGGTAAAGACACCAAGGGGCTCTTCAGGGTGCATGAGTTTTATAAAGTAGAACAGGTAGTTTTGTGTGAAGCGAGAGAAAGCGAATCCTTGGGATTTTTTGAAGAGCTGCAGGATAACAGCGAAGAAATTTTGCAGGAAATTGGACTTCCCTATCAAGTTGTTGTAATGTCCTCACAAGACATGGGTAAGAAACAAGCTCTACAATATGATATAGAAACGTGGATGCCGGGAAGGGGCGGTTACGGCGAAACTCATTCAAATTCAATTGTTTTGGATTTTCAAACTCGGAGACTTAAGATTAAATACCGCGATAAGCAGAGCTTGCCTTCTGGCGAAGGTAAAGATGGTCAGATTAAATTCTGCCATGCTTTAAACAATACCGCTATCGCTTCACCCAGGATTTTAATTGCAATTTTGGAAAATTTTCAACAAGAGGATGGTTCAGTCAAAATCCCCGAGGTTTTACAAAAGTATACCGGCTTTTCGGAGATTAAGCATAAGTAGCATATGATAACAATTACTCAGTTAGAAGAAGAAGTAAACAAAATTAAAGAAAGAAACAGAAGGGTTGAGAGAGAAAAAGCTTGGGAGGTATCTTGGACCAGAAAGATAATGGTAGCAGTTTTAACTTATGTAGTAGTCGCCATATTTTTCTTTTACTTAGGTGCGCCTGACCCAATGGAGACAGCAATTGTTCCTACAATAGCTTTTCTGCTATCCACCCTCTCAGCTCCCTTTATAAAGAAGTTATGGTTAAAGTATATACACGAAAAGTAATTTTTATCTTCCCTGTTGTCTTTGGCGAAGGAGTTCTGCCGCGGAGGTTGCACCTTGATTGCCACTACTGCCTCCAAGTTCACCAAAGTTAGCAGAGCCAGTGGCAGCAGATTGTTCAGGAGAAGGCTGCGCAACCGGCGTAGTGATTGGTAAAGGCGTTTTTACTTCGGTAGTTTCTGGAACGGTTGTGGCAGGCAAACTGGTTGTTTTATTAGGCTGACCGATACCTAGTATAAAATAAGCAGAGGCTCCGCCTACTAAAACTAAGAGTCCTATCCCTAAGCCGATTAGCCATTTAGGTATACCTTTATGGTTTTCAGTAGGTAGGGTTGGTACTTCCGGAGTTGGAGTTGCAACAGATGGAACATCCATGGTTTCAGAGGCAGGTGGGGTAGTTTGTTCTGGTTGATTGTTGGATATCAAATGAGAAAGATCTGTCGGAGTAGCTTCCGAAGGTGTGGCGGGAGGTACATTGGTAGCTTGGTCCTCTGCGGGGTTTGTCGGAATATTTGTCCAACTAGGTTGGGTAGCAGGTTGAGGCTGTTCTATCGGTGGAGTCTGAACTGGTGCTCCCCAAGGATTGTCTAGAGGCGAGAGAGCAGGTTGTGATCCACCTGCTTCAGAAGTCTGGCCAGTTGGTTCTGTATCAGACGGTGCCACGGTTGGCGGAGGAGGTGTAAATGTAGGAGTTGGTTCGGACGTAGGCTGAGGTTGGAACTGGGGTGTAGTTTGAGCTGGAGGAGTCCAGGCAGGGGCTTGATCTTGGGGTGGTATTGTACTGTAAGGTGGATTCTCTCCCTGTGACATCGGGGGAGGAGGCCAAGTAGGGGACGGAGATGAGGAGGATGGTGGTTGTGCCGTAGGCGGTGTTGGGTCTGAAGGTGGAGGCCAATTTGAGGGAATAGGATCTGAATTGGTTAGTGGAGGAGGAGATGTTTGCTCCGATTGAATCGAAGTTGGTTCCGATTGAGTTGGGGTTGTGGTAGATTGAGGAAAGTTACCTAAATCCGGAAAGGGTTGGTTAGGTGCTCCAGGAGATGGAGTTGATCCACCCAATCCAGGAGGCGAGCCGGCCGGCGGATAAGTTGGGTTATTAGTTGAATTTGGATCGTTCTGATTATCCATTAGGACAGATTATTTAGATATTGTTAGTGTATAAAAGGAATTACAAATTGTCAATCAACAAGATATAAGGGTCTTATATAAGGACCTTTTCAAAGAACTTTGCCTTTTTGCTTCGCAAAAACGTCATAATCAGCTATAATAGCAATTATGCTAGGTTTCTTAGGCAAGTTACTAGATTCAAATGAAAGAGAGATCAAAAAGCTTCAAACCATTGTTGAAGCGATCAACGCTTTCGAGAAAAGGAATGCAAAATTAACCGATAAGGAGCTTAAAGGCAGCTTTGCTAAGCTTAAACTGGAACACGAGCGCGGGAGAAGTTTAGACGAGCTTCTGCCTGAAGTTTTTAGCTTCGTCAGAGAAGCTTCCAAAAGGACAATAAAACAGCGCCATTTCGATGTCCAGATGATGGCGGGAGTTGTTTTGCATCAAGGTAAAATTGCCGAACAAAAAACCGGAGAGGGAAAAACACTGTCGGCCACTCCCGCCCTATTTTTGAACGCGGTCGCAGGTAAAGGTGTTCATCTTGTGACGGTCAATGATTATCTGGCTCAGAGGGATTGCGGATGGATGGGGCCGATATACCATGCATTGGGCGCAAGCTGTGCCACTATAGTTCATGATGCAGCTTTTATCTTCGATCCAAAGTATAAAGATACTTCTCATAGCGACTCCCGCTTGCAACATTTGCGTCCGGTTACAAGAAAGGAAGCTTACCAGACAGATATTACTTATGGCACTAATAATGAGTTTGGTTTTGATTACCTGCGGGATAACATGGTATTTAGGCTTCCAGATCAGTCACAGCGCGGACACTTTTTTGCAGTGGTTGATGAAGTAGATTCAATCTTAATTGATGAAGCACGGACCCCTTTAATTATTTCTCAGCCTGCCCAAGAGGCAACGGAAAAGTATTACCAGTTTGCCAAAATAATAGATTCCCTTTCTTCTTCTGACTACAGCGTTGATGAAAAGCTAAAAACAGCTCATTTAACTGAGCATGGAACCTTAAAGATCGAAAAAATGCTGGGAGTAGATAATTTATATGAAAAGGACTTTTCTACGCTCCACCATTTGGAAGAAGCACTAAAGGCTAAAACACTATTTGCAAAGGATAAGGATTATGTAGTTAAAGATGGGGAGGTAATTATTGTTGATGAGTTCACGGGAAGGTTGATGCTTGGAAGAAGATATTCGGAAGGATTACATCAGGCAATTGAGGCCAAAGAAGGTGTCCCAATCCAACAAGAATCGCAAACTCTGGCGACTATCTCCTTTCAAAATTACTTTAGGATGTATCAGAAACTATCAGGGATGACCGGAACTGCGGCAACTGAGGCAGAGGAGTTTAACAAAATTTATAAGCTGGAAGTAGTGGTAATACCAACAAATAACCCAATGATTAGGACGGATCACCCGGATACAATTTATAAAACCCAAGGCGCGAAATATACGGCAGTTGCAAATTTAGTTGAGGAACTACATAAAAAGGGACAGCCTGTTCTGGTTGGGACAACAGCTATTGATAAAAACGAATTTCTGTCCGAACTTTTGAAAAGAAAGGGTATATCTCACGCGCTTTTAAATGCCAAAAATCACGAAAAAGAAGCGGAAATTATTGCCAAAGCTGGGGAAAAAGGTGCTGTAACTGTAGCCACCAATATGGCAGGTAGAGGTGTAGATATTATTTTAGACAAAGGAACAGCAAACTTAGGAGGATTGTATGTAGTTGGAACAGAGAGGCATGAATCAAGACGTATAGATAATCAGCTAAGAGGTCGCTCCGGTAGACAAGGAGATCCTGGAGAGACCAGGTTTTTTGTGTCTTTGGAGGATGACTTGATGAGGATTTTCGGTGGGGAACAAGTTTCTAAAGTGATGAATTTCCTGAAAATGCCGGAAGACGTGCCGATTGAACATGGGTTGATCTCCAAAGCGATTGAAGGCGCCCAAAAGAAGGTAGAAGGGCACAACTTTGATATCCGCAAACACACCGTTGAATATGATGATGTGATGAACCAGCAAAGGCAAATTATTTATGAGGTCAGAAAAAAGGTTTTGGAAACAGCCGGAAGCAAGGATACTTCTCTAAAAGAAGAGATCATGGAAAAGATAGCAAAAGAACTTGCCAGTGTTGTTACCGTCTACAGCGAAGAGGGAGCTGATGCGGAAAAAATTGTAAAAGAATTTGCAAGTATGATTCCAGTGGATGAAAACAGTCAAAAAGGTATAGAAAAACAAGTTGCGGCTTTGTCCGGTCCGGAAGAGATTATAAAGTTTTTGACAGATCTAGCCAGTAATTTTTATGAAGAAAGGGAGAAACAAGTAGGTGAAGAGATAGCCAGGCAAATGGAGGTTTTTATATACCTTAACACCATCGATATTTTATGGATTGAACATTTGGATACCATGGATGACTTGCGTTCAGGAATTGGCCTTCGGGGGTACGCCCAAAGAGATCCTTTGATTGAGTACAAGAGAGAAGGGTTTGATCTGTTTGAAAAGTTAATGGTGACAATTGATTATGAGATAGTTCACAGGATTTATAAAGTGGCAGTACAGGGACAAGCCCCCGTTGCTGCAGCATCGGTTACTGGGAAGGCAGTAGAGGTTCATCCACAAGTAGAAATTGGTGGGGTAGAACAAGAAGCAGCGGAAGTCAAGGTTAAGGTGGAAAGAGCCATCCCACCACCCGATCTACCTCCGGGTGATGCAATGACCAAAGTAACTATAGAAAGAGGCGGAGAAGTGATTGCTCAAGAAACTTATGGAGATCAGGGACAACTGACTAAAGCTCATGGAAAAATTGGCAGAAATGATCCGTGTTGGTGTGGGTCAGGTAGAAAATACAAACGCTGTCACTATCCTAATTAGTTTTTGACTTCTGGATTTGAAACCTTCATTATTAAATTAATGCCAACCCAAAAAGGTTTTATGCAAATTATTTTTATATTAGGAATTATAATAGTTTCCGTCGGAATTATAGGAGGCTCTTTTTATATTAAAAATAATTTAAGTAAAGTCAATAATATAAACAATGTCCAACTTACACCCAGTCCATCTCCTTATGGCTCGCAAGAACCTTCCTTAGCTCCGAGTCCGACAAGTTTAAATACTTCAAGGGGCGGAAATTGTACAGATGATTCTCAGTGCACCAGCGGTTATAAATGTCAGGTTTTAGAGGGTGAAGGAACAGTTTGTCCAGAAGGTACAAACAAGGTGAGTACTGGAACCTTTACTTTACCGGAAGCATCTTGTCAGCCAACAACTAAAATTATTAAGGGTCAATGCAAACTAACAGAAGGTGGTTCTTGCCAAACCGATAACGATTGTTATTCGGGATTAGTATGTCATAGAAATATTTGTACTAACCCAATAAGTAAAGTCAGCTGTTCAGAACCCAGTGACAATAGTTGCCCTGATGGTTATAAGTGTGTTCAAGCTTGTGGTCCACCTGTTGCCAGAGAAGGAGATAAACCCCCAGGATACTTTTGTGAAGTTGAGGAACTGGCTAATAAACCAAGAAATTGTCCGATTTGCCTTGCATCAAATACCCAGATAGCAACTCCAACAGGGGACGTCAATGTTAAGGATTTAAAAGTAGGAATGAAGGTCTATTCTGTAAATGAACAAGGCAAAAAAATTGTAGTAGATATAATAAAAGTATCATCTACACAAGCACCTGCTAGTCATCGTGTAGTTCATTTAACCTTAAGCGATGGTAGGGAACTTTGGGTATCACCTAACCACCCAACTATTGATGGTTTAGAAGCGGGACAATTACAGGTAGGACAAAACTATGATGGCTCAATAATCTTAAGTTCTGAACTTATTCCATACTGGGATAATAAAACATATGATTTATTACCCAATAGCGAAACTGGATTTTACTTTGCAAACAGTATTTTGATGGGTAGTACATTAAAACAATAATTGTACGGTTCCCTATTTTGATAGTATTAAAAAGTGCCATTATCCAAATTAAAAATATTTACCCAAACTTGTATCTGTTTGAGTGTTCTTCTGTTGTTACCAAAATTAGGGTTTACTCAGAGCCAGAGCAGTGAAAGCAGTGGGCAATTCATCACCCTAGTCAATCCTGTTAGAGTTTCTGCCTACACGAAAGATTCGGCTAAAAGTCTGGCATCGCAGTATTTTGAAGTAAGCAAAAGGAATTTACCGGCGAGTTGGCTTTTTACCTATGATGTTTTAGAAAACAAAGAAGTGGCTACTTTTGCTAAACAAATGGATCAACAACAGGATCTGGGAATTTTTTTGGAAGTGACACCCAATTTTGCCGAAAATGCCGGAGTTACATATAACAAAACCGATTCATGGCACAGATCAAACTCGGTTTTCCTAATCGGATATAGCCAAGACGACAGAAAGAAATTAATAGATGTTGTTTTTGAGAGATTTAAAAATAATTTCGGATACTATCCGAAATCAGTTGGTGCTTGGTGGGTAGATAGTTTTTCTTTAAACTATATGAAGGATAAGTACAATATTACTTCAACCCTTGGCTGTGCAGATCAATTTTACACAGATGGTTACTCCCTCTGGGGTCAATATTGGTCCACGCCTTTTTATCCAAGCAAAAATCATGCCGGTATGCCTGCCAGGAACACTGAAACGAAATTAGATCTGGTTTTGCTCCAATGGGCAGCCAGAGATCCTCTCAATGGCTATAGCGGGGAGCGAGCCAGCTCTTACAGCACTCAGGATTATTACACACGAGACTTGCCTGATGAATATTACGAGAAACTCATTAAATTATATGCTCTTAAAAACAAAAATCAATTTGGTCAAATAACTTTAGGTTTAGAGGGGGATTTTCCGGAGGAAACTTATCGTGAAAAGTTTGCACAACATTTGGATATGATTCAAAGAATCAGCACTCAAGAGAACATAACAGTTACCAATATGAAGGATTTTAGTTTATGGTACAGACAGATTTTTCCTAATTTGTCACCAGCCCATGTGATTGAAGCCGATGATCTGCTGGGTAGTAAAATAAAATCTGTATGGTATCAATCCCCGGCTTACCGTATTGGTTTGACTTATAATGGGGAAAACCAAGAATTAAAAATTGTTGATTGGCGCACCTTTCAAGATAATTTCCAAGAACCGTTTTATCTTACTCCCAATACCCAACTTAATCTTTACATCAATATTCCTTCTTTAATTGACCAAATTAGTAATCCACAGAGCGTCTGGCAGATTCCTGTTAAAGGAATTTTTTCAAGTATTGGTAAAGCCGAAAAATATTCTCTTTTTGAGACTAATAATCCACTTCTAATATTTGAGGAAAATAAAATTACTTTTTCGGAAGTTAATCTACCCCCATATATCAAAAATTCAGATCTATTGAAAATTAAGGATTTGCCCCATTCCACCGAAGTAAGCATTGCCGAGCATTGGATCGCTCCTCCGGAAGGCATGACTTTTCGAAGTCTCCCTCCACAGTTTTTTTATCTTTTGAATAGTTATAATCTTTCTAAAACAAATACCCAAAAAAGATTAGCCTTAATCTCGTTAGTTTTAATTGTTTCTCTTATTATTATTTATAAGTTTAAGGTCTATCATAAGAAAGCTTTTTGGGTTTTTAGTGTTATTTTTATGATTGGATCAACACTTTTTGCAATTTCTAAGCTGAGAATCTATTCGGTAAGCCAAGCGGAAACCGATGCGCTCCTGCATTTAAGAGCACTGGAGCCGGGGAAAGTAATTGTTTATGACGAGACTTGTTTAAAATGTATCTGGCACAACCGTTATATGCCGGCGGTGTTTGCCAATATCCGAGGATATGTGAGTTCAATTAGCAAAAAACCGATTGTTCACAACCGTTCTATCTTTGTTGCCGAGAGTAGACCGGAAGGGAAGAAGAAGTTAGATAGTCTGGTAGCTAAATACATTTATGTAGTTAAATACGAAAACTATTCCGAAATAGTGCCGTTTTCTCCAGGTGATTATAATGTGGAACTCATCTTCGAGAATGCTAATGCGCAAATTTGGCGAATAAAGGACAATGATAAAAAGCTTCAATAATACTGTTAAGTTCAGGTTTATGTTTGTAGTCACCGTATTGTTTTTATTGGTAACTGGATTTTTCTATAAAAGCACAGCTTTATCTTTTCCCTTTGTTGACGAGCAATACAATTTTGCTATTGGAAAGTATTTGACGAAAGGCGAAATTCTCTATGATGACATTATTACAAACCATCAACCTATAACTCATATCTTAAGCGCTTTGGTGCAAGAGGTAAAAAACCCAAATACCACCTTTTCATTACTGGTGGCTCATCGAGTCGCTGTTGCTATCTGGTCCGGTATTTGGGCGCTAGTTATAGTTACCTATTTTGGGATAGGGGGATTTTTGTTTGTAGTTTTATACGAACTCACCAAAAGTTACATGTTCGGAAACCTTTTCTTGGCAGAATCGATAGTAGTTTATCCTTTATTGTTTATAGTAGGCGTTGTTTTATATCGCAAAACATTAAACAAGCTAACACTAATCATTTTAGGAATTTCTTTAACTTTGACCTTCTTTACATTGGGTCCAATTTGGCCGGCATTAGCTTTCTTAGGCAGCTTACTTATCTTTCAGCTTAAAAATTATTCAAAACAAAAACTATTATATTTATTCTTGGCCATTTTGGCGGTAGCTTTTTTGGTAGGAAAATATAGCTCTTTCACCGGCTATATTTACAACTATCTATTTCTTAACTTTGTCTATACAATCCCAGCATATCATGCTTCATACTATAGGGAGCCATGGATTGCGACGATCCTTAAAGCCTTCGCCAGCCCTCTGTTTTCTTTTATAAGGACCGATGTTACTTCTATCCTTTGGATAATTAGGTTGCTCTCGATAATGTTGATAATAAATATAATTTATTTGATTCAAAGAGGTAAGTTAAGATGGGCTCTGATGTTAGTGGTTTTGTTGGGATTAAGTAATATTAGGTTTGTGTCTCCCGGAGTCGGTTCTTACGGAGGTTTTCACTTATTACCTTGGTATTCGGTTTTGATCTTTGTTAGTTTATTAGTTTCTACCGAACAATTCAAACAAAATGTTGGTAGACTTTTTAAGATTATTACTATTGTAATAATAACGGCATCTTTTCTTGCAGGTTTGAGTTATGCAAAAGAAGCTTTATTTGTAAAGAGTGATCTACAAAAAGAATATACAACTAATTATTCAACACATACCGATATTGGCCAAATTATTAATATTATGAAAAATCCGGAAGATACTTTATTTGTCTCGCCCGATGCTTGGCTTGTTTATTGGCAATCAGATACTCACCACCCCCCTAAATTATTTGGTTACTATGCTTGGACGAGTGGCATTCCGGAGTTTCACAAAAAAATACATGAATTGTTTAATAAAAATCCGCCAACTTTTTTCTACTGTGAAGATTGCAAGGGCTTGGATTTAGGACAATTTCTTACTCAATATAAAGAAATTAAGAAAAATGGCGGTAGTACCCATCTTTTTGTTTTGCCTTCCAGAATTGAAAACCAAACAAATCTTCAATCAGAGAGACTGAAGTTTTATGGAATTGACTAAAGAGTGGGTAGCTAAAAAATTACCAACCAGACCTAAAAATGCCCATAAAGGAACATTTGGGAAGGTACTGGTTATTGCCGGATCGGAAAACTATCCGGGGGCGCCATATTTAGCTTGTGTAGCTTGTTACCGGGTTGGAGCCGGTCTGGTAACTTTGGCCACAGAACAGACAGTTAAGATAATAGTCTCCAGAAAATTGCCTGAGGTAACTTTTCTACCGCCCCATGAGGTAGTTGGAAAAATCAATGAATATGACGTTGTATTGATTGGTCCAGGCTTGGGACAAAGCGATCAAACGGTAAAGCTAGTGAAAGATCTTCTAAACAGCAATTTGCCCCCAACGGTGATTGATGGTGATGGGTTAAATATTTTATCCAAAGTAGGGGAGTGGTGGAGAAGTTTAAAGGGAGAAGTTGTAGTGACTCCCCATTCGGGGGAAATGGCCAGGTTAACAGGTTTAACTATTAAAGAAATCCAGTCAGACCGAATTGACGTCGCACAATATTTTGCCAAGAAATGGGAAAAAGTTTTAGTACTTAAAGGAACAAATACTGTGATTGTCTCCCCCAGCGGGGAGGTGCTTTTAAGCCCTTTCGCCAATCCGGCTTTGGCTACTGCCGGTACCGGTGATGTCCTGGCCGGAGCGATAGCCGGAATGTTGGCTCAGGGTTTAAAACCTTTTGATGCGACTGCAGTCGGAGTGTATATTCATGGATTGGCAGGGGAAATATTAAGAAAAAAGATCGGTAATGCAGGGGTTTTAGCAAGCGATGTTTTGCCGCTTTTGCCTAAAGCAATAAAATTATTAAAGGTAATTTAGTGTTTTAGTCTACATACCCAAACAGTGAATCGGTTAAATTGGTATTAGGGGTTTGGCAGGTTTTCTGTATGGTCTCTAGTGACGGAACTTTAGTTGGTGGAATTACTCCGATGTGACCGAATTTTTGTTTAGCTTCCCCTAAAGATAGCTCGTCAGGGATAACTATGTTATAGACAGGGATGTTAAGAGATGGATGTACTAGATGCATGTTTTTAAGATAAAAGAAATATCGAAACCCAACATTCTCCCCTGCTGCTGTGATATAGCTTATTCCTATACAGGGAAAACCTCTATTTTCCGAGTCCGTCTTTATAAAATTCACAACTGCTTTTTTCTCTATATACCCCTTGTGATAATAATCTTGAGTAATCATAAAATAACCATTCTTAATGGGAATAAGTATCAAAAGGCCGGCTACCAAAGCCTTACCTAAGTAGGAGGATTTAAATATCAGATATAGCAAAAGGCTGACCAGACTTAAAAAGATTATTCCAATGTTGGAAAAATAATATTCGGAGATTGGTGATGAAGAGAGTCCAAAGAAAGCAATTACTCCGGCAATCCAGATTAAGAAAATTAGAAACTCTTTTTGAGATAAAATCTTTTTTCTTATCAATAAAAATCCTAAAAGAATAATTATTAAAACAAAAAATATGTTAAATGTCTGACTGAAAGATTGTGGAGCAAAGAAGAGGACGCTTATATTTTTTACGACCATATTTAAAACCAGAGTGAGCTTGTATAATCCGGTTGTACCTACCTGAGGGGTAGTGAAATTACTTATTAAGCTAAGAGTTTGTCCGAATCCATGTCTTGCTTCAAACATCAGAAGCGGTAAAGAAGTTGCGAATAATGCAATAAAAAATTGGGCAACTTGTTTCGTATTAGGTAATTTTTTTGCAAAATAGATTGCGGCAGGGATTGCAATTAGTGCCGGGATCAGGGCAATATGGACATGCCATATTAAACCGATGAGTATCCCCAAAATAGGAAGGACTCTATAATCACCCCGAGCGATCTTGATGACTCCGTAGAAATACCAGATAACCCAAAGATTAGTGGTAACAGTCGGGACAATCCACCGGTCGGCGTTGACGGTGGTAAGTAAAGTTGCATACAAGAAGGAAGCGATTAAACCTACTTCAGTTTTAAATAATTTTGATAATACAAAATATAAACTGAATATTGTTACCAGGCCAATTATTATTGCAAAACTAGTTGTGCCGATAGGATCCATATTTGACAATAAGAAGAATGGAATCAGTAAGTAGTAGAATAAACCTCCAATAAAAATGCCAGGAGCAGATGTTAATTGTCCTATGAGGCGGAAGTGATGGTTTACGACAATATCTTTGACGATCCAGGAATATAGGTCTCCGTCATGGGCAAATTCAAACCGCTCAGTTAATTGATAGGATCTAAAAAATAGGCCAATAACTAAAATTAACGCCAGGATTAATAAATGGGATCTGCGCATCTAAATGATAGTAACAGTTGCGATTTGAATGTGCAATCGCTTCCTGATAGACTTTGGGTCTATGAAAGTTCAAGCAATTACGACAAGAAAATTTTTACCGCCAAAAGATAATTTATGGGATTTGCTCTCTGCAATAAAAACTTTAAAAGAACGCTCAGTCGTGGCGGTGACTTCTAAGGTGGTGGCAATTGGGGAAGAGCGCTGTATTCCAATAGGCAGCATTGCTAAAGATGAACTCATTGCTCAGGAATCAGATAAATATTTGCCGAGAGAACTTTCACTAAATAAATGGACCATATATACAATTAAAAATAACTTATTGGTAGCAACTGCCGGGATTGATGAAAGTAACGCCGACGGTTACTATATCCTGTGGCCGAAAAATCCGGCATTTTCAGCAAGAAAGATTTGGCAGTTTTTAAGGAAAAAATTCCAGCTTAAAAACCTAGGAGTTATTATTACCGATTCCCGGGTAACCCCTTTAAGGAGGGGAGTTTTGGGGATGGCAATTTCATATTTTGGATTTAAGCCGCTAAAGGATTACCGGGGGATGGTAGATTTATTTGGCCGCCGGTTTGAAATGGAAACAACCGATATAGCGGACTGTCTGGCAACGGCAGCAGTTTTAGAGATGGGGGAAGGGGTAGAACAACAACCCTTGGCTATTATTACAGATATCCCATATATAGAATTTATTGATAAAGAATTTAAACCCAAAACTTCCGATGATAGTTTTGAAATTCCCGAGAAAGAAGACTTATTTTATCCTTTTTTATCTGCAGTCCCTTGGAAAAAAGGCGGTGGAGGGAATAGATAGAGACCTTTTAGAAAGGTACCATAATTTCGCTATTGCGAAAAAATGGAACCATTAAAGGTTTTGATTTTTGAAGAATTCGATGGTTTTTTTAAGGCCCTCTTCTAGGTTTACTTTTGCGTTCCAGCCCAATTCTTTTTTGAGTTTTTCAGATGATGCAACTAAAGCCGGCACATCACCCTTTCTTTCTCCTTTATCATCTATAGGAACTTCGTACCCGACAATTTCAAAAATCTGCTTTACGACATCAGCGACTTTTACCCCGCTTTCCGTTCCTACATTATATATATGTAATCCTGTCAGGGTTAGAGCCAGGATATGGGCCTGGGCCAAATCATCAATGAAAATAAAATCCCTAATTTGTTCACCTTTCCAAAATAAGGGAATCGGGGTTTTAGTAAGAGCTGATTTTACAAAGTTAGGGATGGCATGGGTTTCCGGCTCATGTAGCTCACCCGGGCCGTAGGGGTTAAAGTAACGAAGAATTGTAACATCAAAATTGTGTAGGGTATGGAATAGCTTGCAAAACTCTTCCATAGTTACTTTGGTTATTCCATACGGATTTTCTTGCTCTCCTAAAGGATCTTCTTCCGTGATAGGCAATTTTTCAGGTTTGCCATAAACACAAGCACTTGAGGAAAAAATCATTTTTTTTACGTTAGCATTTTTCATGGCCTCAAGTAATTTCACAGTTCCTACAATATTATTCTGAGCAAACTCCACCGGTTTTTTAACCGACTCGCCAACTTCTATAAAAGAAGCCATGTGGATAACGCCGTCGTGGCCCGGCAGAATTTTTTCAAGTTCCTCCTGGTTTTCAAGGCCAATTTGGTGAAAATCTACCCTAGCATCTATGGAGTCTTGGTGTCCTTTTGATAGGTCATCAACAACTGTAACTGAATGCCCCTGATCCAGCAGTAATTTATTGACATGGGATCCGATGAATCCGGCCCCACCTGTAACTAAAACCCTCATGAGATTAATTTTAACACAGATTCTTCTCCGACAAAGCCGGATCAGAATGACAAAAAGGGAGGATTGCAAAAAAAGTTTAGTGTGGTTACATTAGAGGTGATGATTAAGGCAATTTTTGTGTTGGTAATACTGGCATTTATTATCAGGATACTCTTTATCTACCAGGGAGGTGTGTCGTTTCATTATGATATGGCGAGGGATGCCTATGAAGCAGAGCAGATTTGGAAAAATCATGACTTAAAAGTTTTAGGTCCTCCGACTTCAACATCGGGGCTTTACCACGGTATTTTTTATTATTATCTGATTGCTCCTTTTTACATGTTGGGTCAAGGAGATCCTAGGGTCGTGGCGATTTTCCTATCATTTCTCAATTCCATTGTGATCATCCCGATCGTAATTTTGGCTAAGGATCTTTTTAAGAGTACTAAATGGGCTATTCTTGCTGGATTTCTTTTTGTGGTATCTTTTGAGGCAACCCAATATGCCTCTTGGATTTCCAATCCTGCTCCTGCGGTATTCACTATTGCCCTATTCTTTCTGTTCTTACGAGAGTGGCAGAAAGGTAAAACTTATGGATTGTATTTAGCTACTCTTTTAGCTGCACTGTCTACCCAATTTCAATTTTTCCTGATTTATCTTTTTTTCTTAATCCCGATATTTGGAATTATTTTTAAAATCAAAACGCACCCAAAAGTAATCGGTATATCTTGCCTAGTTGCCCTTTTGGGGCTAATTAACTTTTTTGTTGCAGCAGTTAAATTTAAAACTTTTGAAAAAATATTTCTTGGTTTTTCTAATATCGGGACAGCCGGACAGATTGATTTTAGACCCCAATTTGATGAGTTATTCCATAATTATATTAATAGGTTTACAGAAATCTTTACATTTAATTTCTTCCCTACGAACGTTTTATTAGGAGGGGTTCTCTCTTTTGTTGTTGTCTATTTCATTAGAAAGGAGCGCATACTTTACTTCTATCTTTTCTCGAATATTCCCATATTTTTATTTGGTGGGCATACAAACACTTATGCAAATATCGGACTCTCAACTCCGGCAATTCTAGCGGTTGTAGTGTTGCTTCGGAGTATTTGGAGGGTTAGTAAGATACTGGTTTTTGCAGTTATTTTTTTAAGCCTGCTTTCCAATCTGGCAGCAATTTTTAAGTATAATCCCGATGGTCAAGTTATTTTGGTCATTCCAAATGATATGAATTTAAAAAATCAATTGAGTTTAATTGATGAAACATACAAAGAGGCATCAGGCAGCGCCTTCTCAATCAATACTGTTACTCTCCCCCTTTGGACCAATACCACTTGGGCTTATCTGTATTCCTGGTATGGTAAAGGTAAATATGGGTATGTTCCAGCATTTTACGGCCATGACCAGGTTGGTTTATTAGGGGTTGAGTCTTTGAAAAAAATTGATAAACCACAAGATAAATCATTTTTAATAATGGAGCCTGCTGATGGGATCCCGCCAAGATTTTACAATGAAGAGTCGGATACGGAGAACAGTAAAACAAAATTGACTAAAGAGATAAGTTATGGTTCTATTAAACTGCAAGTAAGGGTCCCAAAAACAAATGAGTAGAAATCTCACAATTGTTGTCCTGGTAATTTTATTTATTGGTATTTTGTACCGGCTGGCGTTAACAGCAAACGGGAATTTTCTTTTTAACATGGATAATGCCCGGGATATGGTTGATGTAAGGGAGATGGTAGTTTTACCAAAACTGCGGCTTATAGGTCCGACGTCTGCAATCGAGGGTTTTTATAACGGCCCGGCATGGTATTATTTACTCGCAATACCCTTTGTGCTTTCAGGGGGTGACCCGTATACTTCGATTTTAATGGAGATTCTGCTTTGGGCAATTGGGGGATTTTTCCTGCTGAAGTTAGTGAACAGATGGAGTAGCTTTCTGGTAATACCCATAGGTGCTATCTGGATTGCCTCAAACTACATAGTTTTAACTAACCTTTATGCTTTTAACCCAAATCCGGTAACGCTCCTTTCGCCTTTATTTATCTATTTATTAGTTAAATATTTAGAAAATGGAAAGGTAATTTACGTAATCTCTGCTTGGTTTTTAGGCGGATTGTTTTTTAATTTCGAGATGAATTTTGGAATATTTATCCCATTAATAATCCTTGCTAGTGTAATTTTGACAAAAAATTTAAAGCTTCTGAAACAAAAAGGGTTTTGGGTAGGAGTTGGCGCTTTTGCATTAACTTTGTTGCCACAAATTATTTTTGACTTAAGACATCAATTTATAATGAGTAGGGCAATTTTGAGGCACTTGTCGGAAAATTCCGGTAATGGATTCAACTTTTTGAATCGTTTCCAAGTTATTGCCTCCAGTTTTTATGACACATTTTTGCCGATACTGATGAACCATAAAATGTTTACCGGTATAATCCTACTTCTTTCTGTTCCTTTAGCTTACAATTTTATAAAAGAAGCAAAGAAAGATAAGTTAGTTTACGTTAGTATGATTTTTATTGCTGTTCCCTTTCTTGGTTACCTAATTTTACCTGTTACTGTTAATCCTTGGCATTTGGGGGGAGATATGGCGGTCTCGCTAATATTGATAGCATATCTTCTTAAAAAACTCATGGAGGGAAGGATAGTTAGCAAATTGATATCTGTTGCTCTTTCGATTTCAATTGTCTGGTTTGGACTACTCAATATTGGCAACTTTTTTCTAAACGACTTGGGAAAACCTAATTTGGACCCTTCGTTATATAAGAATGAAATATCGGCTATAGATTATGTTTATCAAAAAGCAGCGGGGCAAAACTTTAAAGTATATACTTATCTGCCTTCGGTTTATGATTATCCGTATCAGTATCTTTTTTGGTGGTATGGGCAGAAAAAATATGGATATATTCCGGGGGAATATGTTTATTCTCCCAATAAACCAACCTACATTCCAAGTCAAGAAAAATTCCAAGGCGTAAAAGACAATTTCTCGGGACTCATATTCTTAATAAAGGAACCGGACAGAATCCAAATGAGACAGGCTTGGGAAAATGATTTTAAAGATATGGAATTTGTTTCAAAAGAAATGTTAGGTTCTTTAGAGCTTGAAGTAAGGCGTGAGGTTAAGAAATAGCAATGACTCTATTTTGGTCGTCCCCTTTAGAGATGTTTATCTTGACAGTATTTTTTGGCAAAAGTTCTTTTGCTTTTTCTGCCCATTCAATTAAAACAATATTATTTGGATCTGATAAAATTTCTTTAAGTCCCATATGTCTAAAATCTTTCGTATCCTCTAAGCGGTACAGGTCTATATGATAAAGAGTTTGTGTTGTATCAGGAATTTTATGTTGCCTGATTAAAATAAAAGTAGGTGAGATAATTTTGTCTTTAATTCCTAATCCTTTTGCAAATCCCTGGACAAAAATAGTCTTGCCGGCTCCGAGCTCGCCGGTTAAAGCAAATACCTTTCTTTTATGGTGAGCTTGTCGAACCATTTTTGCCAATTGCCGTGCTATTTGTTGTGTCTGCTTTTCCGAGCTAGAAAGGTATTTTGCCATTTTTCTTTAAGTAAATATATCCTATTGACCCGATTCCGGCAAATATGAAAATTAATCCGATCCAAACCATTGGATTTGTCTGTTTTTGATTTTTAACTTCAATTTTAGATTCCGGTATGGCAGATGCACTCGCTCCGGCTACGGAGGCACTACGATAGACAAGTGTATCGTAACTTTTCGATTGACTTGAACTGGTTGTCTTTGTCTTAACAGACGATGGAGAGGTGGATGGGTTGGTTGTAGAGGAGGGGCTGTTTGTTGAAACACTGTCCTGGTCATTGTTTCCGAGAGATATTATTTTAATGGTTGATTCATTACTCCAAGTAGGGCCTGAGCCGGAAGAGGTGTATCTGCCTATTTTAAAGATGTAGTCGCCGGTTCCGGTAAAACCAGAATCGTCACTATCAGGTTGTATCTCTAAATTGCCCGACCAATTGCCTGAGCTATCTGTGGTAATGGGATATTGACTGGAATAACTACTACCATTTTTTACCCAGCTCCCCGAAACTTTTGTTTGTCCAAAGTAATTAGAACTGTCTGGTTTCTTAAAAGCTCCCTTCAGATATAAGTCAGTATTATGACTATCAGGTAATGATAAACTTATGGAGACGTTAAAAGATTGATCGGAATCTATTTGGGATGGAGTGTTTGAAATTACAAAGGAGGATGTAGGTTGGGATACGGAGGAAGGCGGAGGAGTTGAGGATGGCGATTGATTAGGTGGTACTGATGGGGTTGGAGAAGACGAAGGCATTGAGGTTGCTAAAATAAATGACCAGGTAGCACTCCAATCGCTCCATGTGCCAGATATATCCTTTGCTTTTATTCTCCAAAACCAAGTTCCTGGATTTAGAGTAGGAGTGTAATAAGTATTATTAGTGTAATAATCCTTGTTTAAACTTGAGAATGTTGAATCGTCATCAACTTGCACTCTGTAAGGATTTGGGGAGTAAAGTTGATACGAGGGGGCTTGCCAATTAAGAGTTGAAGAGGAAACAGTAGAATTGTTACTAGGACTTATCTGGGTTGGCGGTTCTCCAGCTATAACTGGTTTAGCAAAAACCAATAAACTTAGCAGTCCCAGAAAGATTGCCAACACATCTTTATAGTAACACTAGGGGATATGCCAATACAAAGTTACGTAATCGCTATTGTCGTGGTCTATCACGACACCTCTCCCTACCGTTCCGGTTAAATAACAGGCACTTGAATCGGAAAATTCATAAGCTACTCCATCAGCGGTGGCTCTAATTGGAGTTCCGGCATATTCTGCTATATCTAAACCCTTATGTTCGCCTAAAAAGTATATTTCCCCGAATTTAGTACTAATTTGTCCTACCCTACAAGATGATCCGCATTCACTGCCATCATAACTTGCCAGGGGTTTTTCAAATTGCCCTGAATCTAAAAAGGGTTTTGGATCAACTTTATTCTCACGCCCAACTACCGTATTATTTTCCACCTTGGCATTGTTCATTACTTCAAAATGCAAATGCGATCCTGTTGAACAACCTGAATTTCCTACAACGGCAATTGTCTCCCCTCTTTTAACGGGTCCCTTTTTCACACCCGCTCCGCTTAAAGCGCGTCTTATTGAATCTGTATCAGCTTTGAGTTGGACTATTAAAGTTTGGTAGCGGGCTTCATCATTTTTTGTAACTTTCAGCAGCTCATCTTTAGTTTTCTTTTGCTCGTCAAGTTGTTGTTTGTAAACTTCCAAATCCTTATTTAATTTTTCAGCCTCGGTTTGTCTGGTTACTTTATCCTGCTTTTGGTCATTGTAGGCAAGCTTTGTGGCTTGAAGTTCGTATAATTTTTTCTTGTCATAGGCTTGGGCAACCTGGATATACTTGAGCCTCTCTATCAAATCTGCGAATCCGTGAGATGAGAAAAGGAGGTCAATTGTGGAAACGGCATTACTATATTTATAAGTTTGAATGATTCTTTGAAGCAAAATTTCCGATAATGAATCCAGCGTGGCACCAATCCTGTTAATCCTTGTTGAAAGATCAGAGATTTCTCTTTTGAGTTTTTCTATTTTTAAATTTGTTTCCTCGATTTTTAATTCGGTAACTTTAGTTTGTCCGTCAATGAGATTAAGTTGGGATTTTAAGGTTTTCTCTTGATTTTTAGCCTCGGCAAGTTGAGCTTCCAGTTTTTGAATTTCTGCTTGCTTGTCCTTAAGTTGCTGAGCTAGTTCATCCGTAGACTGAGCATAAATAGGGTATAGGGTATAGGGTATAGGGTATAGGGAAACAAAAGTGACAAAACTAAATACTAAAAGAAATAGTAGTAACTTTTTCATCAGGGTTCATCAGATTTTTAAATATCGCCTGACAGCTGCAATTGAACCTAATCCTCCCACAAAACAAGCCAAAGCTAAACTTCCTCCCAGAAGCGCCAACATAAATAGTGGGTTAACCGGCAGTAGCTTGACCTCTCCCAGATACCCTTGCAAAAATGGTGTGAAATACCAAAGCAAACCATAACTAATAACCCAAGCTAAGGCAGTTCCTGTCAAACCATAAAATAATCCTTCTAAAATGAAGGGGGTTCGGACGAAGGAAGAGGATGCTCCCAGTAGCCTCATAATTTCTATCTCCGTTCTTTTTAACCTTATTTTAAAACCAATAATCATGATTATTACTAAGGTTGCAAAAACCATTAAGAATCCGACAGTGGCTACACCTACAGTTCTGATAATTCTGGTGACCGATGTCAAGGTCGTCACAAGATCTTCCGGAACTATCACATCCGATATAACAGGCTCCTTTTTTAGAATCTCGGCAACTGGAGCCAGATCTTGTGGGCTTTGGGTGGAAATTTCCAGTGACGCAGGTAAAATACTGGCAGTTACAAGTTCCAGTAACATCGGGTCGTTCTTATTCCTCTCCCGATAAATTTGTAGAGCATCCTCTTTGGAAACGAATTTTGTATTGGTGACTCTTCCTTCCTGTTGCAGCGCATTTTCTATAGCAGATATATCTTGACTACTGATACCATCCTTAAAAAAGGCGATTACTTGAGGCTTGCTCTCAAAATAACGTAAAGAAGTTTGCGATCCAGCTGCCAGAATTACAAAAATCTGCAGCACTAAGAATGTTAAAAACATCACCATTGAAGCGGCCAATGCTTGGAAAGGCGTACGCCTTATATTCCTTTTCGTAAACGCGATTGCTCTAATCATATTTTCCTTCTTTAGTATCACTAACTATTTTACCTGCTTTAAGTTTTATTACTCTTCTTTTTAAGGTATTAACAATTTCTTGATTGTGAGTGGCCATTAAAATTGTGGTGCCCCAGGAGTTTATCTCATTTAGAAGCTGAATTACTCCCCAAGCAGTTTTAGGGTCTAAATCTCCGGTTGGTTCATCAGCCAAAACTATATCCGGTTTGCCAACTACAGCTCTAGCAATGGCGGTTCTTTGAGCTTCTCCTCCTGATAGTTGTCTTGGGAAGAGATTCCTTTGCCCCCAAATCTCTACCAATTTTAGGGTATGTTCAACCATCTTCTGGATCTCCTCGTCAGACTTATTCTGTACTTCTAAAGTTAAAGCCACATTTTCAAAAACGGTCCTATCATCTAATAATTTAAAATCTTGGAAGACTATACCAACTTTTCTTCTAAAATGAGGTACGTCACGATCCTTAATTTTAGTAATATCTACTTTACCCACCAAGATTTCACCGTTTGTAGGCAAAAGTTCTCTTGTAAGAATGCGAAGAAGCGTGGATTTACCTGCACCGGATGGCCCGACAATAAAGACAAATTCGCCTTGTTTGATTTCCAACGAGATGTCCTCTAAGGCAAGAGATGAACCAAACTTCTTTGAGACAGAATTAAAATGAATCATACAGATTTTAAGGTCGTAGTGGATGATTACTTAATTTCTTCTACTTTACCAACATCCATGAACCATTCTACTCTAGGTACTGCCTGAGTTTCACCAAAAACCTTGACTTTTTTACCTTCGTATTTTGATAAATCTATCACAGATGAAGTTAAGGTTACAGGAACAGCACCTTCTCTTATAAGTAAATGCGTTCCTTCGGTATTTTCTTCAGGATCAGAAGGTTGAGGTTTGGCTTTGATAACACCTTCCGCGAAGTCCCTGAAGGTTGTGGTATCTTGTTCCGCGCTCTTTGCCTTTCCTGCCACAAGAGAGGAAACTTTTGAGCCACTAGATTTGGTTGAGAGAAGATATCCTGTCAGAGTACCCAAAACTAGTGCGGCAATCACTACCCCTAAAATGGTACGCATAGGGTTTTCTAGACTCACTATTGGTTTGGTGATCTTTTCTTCTAATTTTGTCTGTTGATCCATATAGTCTATATTAACCATAAAATGAGTAATTTGTCTACCCTGAAGTTTTGGACTTCTCTGATTGCACAGTATCTGTTATTAAGTATTCCTCACGAAAAGTCCAGTACGAAGTCTGTACTGTTATTTAAGCCACCATTTTGAGCTCTGCTTCAAGGAAGGCATTTAGATCCCCATCTAATACGGCATCTGTATTAGAGGTTTCCACATTGGTTCGGAGGTCTTTGATCATATGATAAGGATGTAGGACATAAGAGCGGATTTGTGTTCCCCAGGATCCTAAAGTTTTGCCACCCTTCAATTGCCGTTCTACTTCTTTACCCTGAGCTTGTTTTAGGGCCCATAACTTTGCCATCAGGAGTTTCATGGCATTTTCCCTATTTTGCAATTGCGATCTCTCGGTTTGGGCAGTCACTACAGTGCCGGTAGGGATATGTTTTAGTCTTACTGCAGTGGAAACTTTATTGACATTTTGCCCTCCGGCGCCACCGCTTCTGAAAGCTTCAAATTCTACATCGGATTCATTGATCTCAGCTTCTTGGGCACTTATTACCGGTAATACTTCAACTAAAGCAAAAGAGGTTTGTCTTAAGTTATCCGCATTGAAAGGGGATTGTCTTACCAACCTGTGTGTTCCTGCTTCACCTTTTAGGTAGCCGAAAGCAAAGGGTTCGTGGACGATCATGGAAACTGTTTTTATGCCGGCCTCCTCACCCGGATTTTCATCCGTCACTTCATATTTCCATCCTGATTTATCAAAATATCGCTGGTACATCCGGACTAACATGGAGGCCCAATCCATGGCCTCAACCCCACCGGCTCCTGAGTGGACAGATAAAATTGCTTCGGATTCATCGTGTGGTTTTGCTAAAAATAACTTCAGTTCTAATTTATCTAATTCTTTTGTGATCTCGCTAACTTCTTTTTTGAGATCTTCCTGCATGGAAGATTCTTCTGAAATCTCAATAGCGTTGTTAATCCTGGATTCCAAATTATTCAGGACAGTAAGCGTTTTCTGTTTATCACTAAGCTTCCGACTGATAGCTGAAGACTCCTCGGGACTACTCCAGAAGCCTTCTTTCATAGTTTCGGCTTCCAACTCCCTAATTTCTCTTCGTAAACTATCCCGATTTATTGATTCTGAAACTTTCTCAAATCTCACTTCGACCTCTTCTAATTGGTTTTTTATCTCATCCATGCGGAAATTATAGCAGGAATTTGTGGTCTTGACGAATGATTAAAGAGGAAATAGAATAGTTACTTAATATGGGTAGAAGTCCTGAATGTTTGTCTAATATGGGTAGGGTGCCTGATATTAGAGGTATAAGGGTATCAACGGTGTCAGCACTTGTAGGTAGAACTGCATCTTCTGTCGACAGCTTGCCGGCTAACCCTGGCTCAGTATTAAAAGACGGATCTGTTGACGATAGAGGAGGTTATCAGTTACCTTTCCGCTCTGTTCCAAGTCCTCTTTCTGTAAGGCTGCGACAAGTCTGTGATACGATTTAAGTAAATATCCTTCTAAGCTAAAGTTGACATTAATTAGGAACGAATTTTACCAAAACTGGAGTATTCAACTATAGGATAATTTTAAAGACTAACTTAAGATGTTAAGATGTGAACATGATTTTGCATATTGATACCAAAAGCCAAAAGATTATTAGGGTTTCCCTGAAAAAGGAGGGTAAAGCAGTGAAGAGTTTAAGTGAAAGTCGGGAGTATGGGTCACAAGTGCTTTTGCCATTGATTTTCAAATTACTAAGAACTACGAGCTCTGAACTCAAAACTCTGCAAGGGGTAGAAGTTGAAACCGGGCCTGGGTCTTTTACCGGACTTCGGGTAGGGGTGTCTGTTGCAAACGCTCTGGGCTTTGCCCTTGGAATTACAGTTAACGGTAAGAAGTTTGAGACCCAACTGAATTATTAGGTACCATTTTTCCGCAATTGCGTAATTTTGGTACTAGTGAATGTTTCTTCCTAACAATGATATACTTTCTATATGGTTTGGCAAAACTGGTTTTTACCTCATAAAGACACCCATAAAAAAGCTCACTTAATCTCTTGGGAAGGCCTAGTTATATATATCCTTCTTTTTATTTTACTGCAGGTAGGTTTTTCTATAGTGGGCTATGTAGAACCTGGAGTTTTAGGGATTGCTGGAAATATTGACCAAAAAAAGCTGATTGAGCTGACTAATATTGAAAGGCAAAAAAAGGGACTGCCGCCTGTTTCTGAAAACGGCGCCTTAGATCAAGCAGCAGCTGCCAAAGCCCAAAATATGTTTTCAGAGAATTATTGGGCTCATTTTGCCCCTTCTGGGAAGACCCCTTGGGATTTTATCTTAAATGCTGGTTATAAATTTACTTTTGCTGGCGAGAATTTGGCAAAAAATTTCACTTCTTCCGATGCTGTGGTCAAAGCTTGGATGGCGTCCCCTACCCATCGGGATAACCTTTTAAATCCTAAATATCAAGATATCGGAATAGCAGTAGCAGAAGGAAATTTAAATGGGCAAAAAACTATTTTAGTAGTCCAGGAATTTGGTACTGCCTCAAATATTGCAGCTAAGCCTAGTATGGAAGTCCAAGGAAGACAAATTACAGTACCGGAAGAGGATTTGACAAACAAACCGACACTGGCCCTTACGGTCACAGAGACTAGACCAAATACAAATGTATTAATAAACCCATATGCAGTATCTAAAGTAGCAGGCCTTTCAGTCATTTTCTTGATTGCTATTTTGTTAACGGTTGATGTTTGGGTGCTAAAAAGAAGAGGAGTTTTTAGGTTCACTTCGCATAATATTGCCCATATGGCATTACTTTCTCTCGCAGCAGGCAGTCTATTTATGGCAAGTCCGGGAGCAATACTATGATCTTGAAAATTTTAAGCATAGGTATCTTAATCTATCTTTTATGGGCACTTTTTCACCACAAGCGCAATAAAAGTTTGACTTTACCTATTTTTTTGGAGTATCTTTTAACTGCTATTTTGGTTTTGATCCTAATTTTGGGAGTTATCTATTAGATGAAAGCAATTATACCAACAGGTGGTCGGGGTACTAGAATGCGGCCATTAACCTTTTCAACCAATAAACACTTTATTCCGATTGCCAACAAACCGTTAATTTTTTATCCAATAGAAACGGTTGCAGAAGCAGGTATCAAAGATATTGCGCTGACATATAACCCCGGAGGGTTAGAAGAAGCAAAGGCACTCTTAGGTGATGGATCAAGATGGGGGATAAGTTTTACTTATGTATTGCAGAAAGAACCCAAAGGTTTGGCTAATATCTTTCAGGTCTGCGAGGAATACCTAGCAGGTTCACCTTTTGTTATGCATAACGGGGATAATATTTTTATCAATGGAATAAAAGATTTAGTGGTCTATTTTTTGAAAGAGAAACCAAACGCTCTTGTCACAGTGCTTGCGCATAAAGATAACAGGCGGCTTGGTGTACCTCTTTTTGATGAGGGGGGTAAGTTTATCCAATATATTGAAAAACCGGAAAATCCGCCTAATAACTTCGGTATTCCGGGACTTTATTTTTTTGATTCAAATGTTTTTAAATGTTTTAAAGGTAAGAATGCAATAAGACCGTCAGAGCGGGGGGAACTGGAAATTAGCGCTCCTTATAATTGGTTAATAGATCAGGGGTTTAGGGTAGAAGCCTTAGAATATAAAGGCATATGGATGGATCCTGGAAAATTCGATGATTGGTTGGAAGCAAATAAGTATCTGTTGGAACATGAATTGGAAGAGATTAGGGAAAGTCAAATAGATTCGACTTCAAAGATTTCCGGTAAAGTTTCGATAGGAAGAGACTCGGTGATAATCAATTCCCAAATAGAAGGGCCGGTGATAATAGGAGATAATGTGACTATTAAAGACTCTAAAATTGGACCCTTTACCTCTATAAGTGATAAATGTGATATTGCTGGAAGTATCGTAGGAAGTAGTATATTGATGGGTGGAGTAAAGATTTTGGATGTAAAATTGCATCCGATTGAGATTAGCTTGATTGGGACAGACAGTGAGATAATTGGGGTTGATGGCAAGGAGGCCAGGACTTCCCTTTTTGTAGGGGAACAATGTAAGATCCAAATTTAGATATAAAAGGACCAATGATGTCTTCGCAGTATGTTAATATTTTACTGCTCAGACATCAGAACCTTGCCTTTTTTGAAAGGATTCAAAAAACGTGAAACTATTAATTACAGGAGGCGCCGGGTTCATCGGCTCTAATTTTATCCATTATTGGTTAAAGTCTCATCCGCAAGATAGAATTGTTAATCTGGACGCATTGACTTATGCAGGACATCCGGAAAGCTTGAAGGATATTGAGACTAACCCTAATTATCAATTTATTAAAGGGGATATCGCTGATGGAAATACTGTGGAGCAAGCCATGGATGGTATTGATGTAGTGGTGCATTTTGCCGCAGAGTCACATGTTGACCGCTCGATTATTGATCCTTTGCAGTTTGTCAGAACAAATGTTTTAGGAACTGCAGTGCTCTTAAATGCAGCGCTTGAAGCAAAAATAAAAAGGTTTCATCATGTGTCAACAGACGAAGTCTATGGTGAGTTGGGACTAGAAGATCCTCCGTTTACAGAAGACACCCCTTACAATCCTCGCACTCCATATTCTGCATCCAAGGCCGGATCTGATCATTTGGTCAGAGCATATTTTGAAACCTATGGTCTGCCTGTTACTATTACAAATTGTGCCAATAACTATGGTCCTTATCACGATCCGGAGAAGCTGATCCCTCGATTTATCACCAACCTTTTAGAAGGGGAAAAAGTTCCCTTAATGGGAAAAGGAGAAAATATCAGGGAATGGTTGCATGTAGGAGATCATGCAGAAGCTATTGATTTTGTTTTACAAAAAGGTGAAGTTGGTGAAACTTATTTAATCCAAGGAGAAGAGAAAACCAATATGGAAATCACACAGACGCTTCTTAGTATAATGGGTTTGGATGAATCAATGATTGAATTTGTGGAGCATAGGTTAGGCCATGATTTCCGTTACGCTATCAATGGAGAAAAACTTAAAAGTCTAGGCTGGGAACGAAAGCACAGCGTGGATTCTGATCTACAAAGAATAGTTGGATGGTATAAAGAAAATGAATGGTGGTGGAAACCGTTAAAAGAAGGCAGACCAATTGTCGATCGGATGGCCCAAAAATCTTATGGATCAAAAATTCATTAAAACTACAACAATTGCCGGTCTTCTGATTTTAGAAAGACCAATCTTTTCGGACGAGAGAGGCTTTTTTAGGGAACTGTTTCATAAAGATGAACTAGAAAAAATTATCGGTTTTAAATTTGATGGTATACAGATGAATCATTCAAATTCTGTTCCCAGGGTAATCAGGGGGATACACGCCGAAAAATGGAATAAAATTATTTATCCGGTTTCCGGAGAAGTTTTCATAGCCATAGTTGATATAAGGCCGGATTCCCCAACTTTTGCCAAAGTAGAAACTTTTAATGTAGGTGACGATAATCGGATTGGGCTTTTTATACCCAATGGACTGGCTAATTCGCTTTGTGTAACTGGAGAAAAGAGCGTGGATTATATTTATTTAGTGGATAGCTATTATGACGGTTCGGATACCAGAGCAATTGCCTGGGATGATCCTGATTTGCAAATAAATTGGCCTATCGAAAATCCTATTATCTCTGAAAGAGATAGAAATAACCCAAACTTAAGAGATCTATTCCCGGAGAAGTTTAAGTGATGAAAAAAGTATTGGTGTTTGGTGGTAGCGGTCTGGTGGGATCAAGATTTGTGAAACTAAATGCCAACCAGTTTGATATTAGCGCGCCTCAAAGCCAAGAAATAGATATATTAAATAAAGATCAAATCTTAAAATTTACCCAACAGTCTAATCCGGATACTATTATTAATTTTGCCGCCTTTACCCAAGTTGAGGATGCTGAAGCCCAAAAACGGGATAAAGAGGGGATCTGCTATTTGATAAATGCAGTGGGGGCTAAAAATGTGGCAGAAGTTTGTAAAGAGTTTGGTAAAAAATTAATCCATATTTCAACAGAGTATGTCTTTGATGGCAGGAAAGAGAATAGTCCTTATACGGAAGAAGATAAACCCAGTCCAATCAATTGGTATGGAATTACTAAACTTTTTGGGGAGGAGTTTGTTGCGGAAAGTGGATGTTTGTCAACCATAGTTAGAATATCAATGCCTTTTTCAAGCTTCTATCAGGAGAAAAAAGATATTGCCAGGTTTTTTTTGGAGGAATTGCAGGCGGGAAGGAGCATTAAAGCAATTGAAGACCAAAGAGTTACTCCAACTGTAGTCTCTGATATTGCTGCAGCGCTAGCGCATCTGGTTGAGGCAGGCTCCAGCGGGCTTTATCACGTCAGTAGCACAGATAGTGTTACTCCGTTAGAATTTGCCAAAACGATTGCCGAGGTTTTTAAGCTTAATTATTCATTGATAAACTCAATAGGCCTTGATGAATATAATAAAGAAAAAAAGGCAAAACTGTTAAAGTTTTCTTGGTTAAATCCGACGAAGTTTGAGCGGGAATTTGGGGAGGGAATATTACATACGGTTGAAGAAGGTCTTGTACTTTTCAAAAAAGAGATTGACGAGCAAGCAAGAAATCAGCTATAGTAAAATGAACTTGCCGTCTTACGATGGTAAGAAAAGCCCAAAATAAAATATGGCAAATAAAAAAAGAGCTTTTATAACCGGGATTTCTGGACAAGATGGTTCCTATCTTACCGAACTTCTTTTGGATAAAGGGTACGAGGTGGCAGGTTTGGTCCGAAGAAATGCGGCTCTGGATTTAGGTAATATTAACGAAATTAAAGATGAGGTAAAAGTTTATTATGGAGATTTACATTCACCGGAATCTATTGCCCTAGCTCTTTTAGATTTTAAACCGGATGAAATATATAACCTGGCTGCACTTTCTTCTCCGCTTGGGTCATTTAGCGATAAACTTGGAGCAATTATGGTTACAGGGGTAGGTGCCCTGCATGTTTTCGAGCGAGCTAAGCGGGTTGTGCCCGATGCTAAGATTTATCAAGCATCAACATCCGAGATGTTTGGTGTACCAAAACAAGTTCCTCAAAACGAAGATACTCCTTTTAATCCTGCCAATCCTTACGCAGCCGCCAAAGAATTTGCACACAGAATGGCAACTATTGCAAGGAATGATAGGAAGGAACCGCAGTTTATTTCTTGCGGAATCCTTTTCAATCATGAAAGTCCCAGACGTGGTTTAAATTTTGTAACAAGAAAAATAACTGCCGCCGTAGCAGTAATTAAGAATAATAGAAAAGAGGGGATACCTTTAAACGAGATAGGTGAACCGATTGTAAAAAATGGAAAAGTAAAATTGGGAGATCTTGATGCCAAAAGAGATTGGGGTTATGCCCCTGATTATGTGGAACTCATGTGGATGGTGTTACAACAGGACAAAGCAGATGATTTTGTGGCTGCGACTGGGGAGATGCATACTGTTGGAGAGTTTGCCGACGAAGCTTTCTCTGTTGTGGGTTTAAATTGGAAGGATTATGTGGAAACAGATCCACATTTTGTACCTCCGGTGCAAACAGGTCCGCTGACTGGTGATGCTTCAAAAGCCAAAAAGGTTTTAGGATGGGAACCAAAGACTAAATTCAAAGATTTAGTCAGAATTATGGTTCATGCAGACTTGGCAAAATTTTCTTAACTTTCTGTTTCCCAAAAACAACATTGCTAATATTTTTATCTTCCATTACAATCGATCAATATGAAAAAAATAGTCAGTGTAGTTTTACCTACTTATAATGAAAAAGGGAATATCGCAAAGACCGTTGAGAAAGTTTTTGAACAAGAAAAAAATATACCCAACTTCGAAATAAGTGTTGTAATTGCAGATGATATCAGGTCTTCTGATGGGATAGAACAAGTTGCGAAAGAATTAATTAGGAAGAATAGGAGAGTGCATTTCATAAAAGTGGAACCAGGTTTAGGCGTTGGGCTTATTAAAGGTCATCAGTATGCGCTAGATAACTTACATCCAGATGTTTTAGCTCAACTCGATGCAGACGGACAGGTGGTGCCGGATGTTCTGGTAAGACTTATTAAAACTATAGAGGAAGGATATTCTCTGGCAATAGGTTCCAGGTTTGTAAGCGGTGGGAAAAATCAGTTATCCTTTGTAAGAAGAATTTTTACATATGGAGCCTCAATTTTTTGTCGATTAGTAATGGGTCCTTGGGATATTAGAGAAGTTACAAATTCCGCCAGAGCTTTTACTCCGGCGCTTTTTAATAAAATTAATTTAGGGAGATTGCCTTGGCAAGAGCGGACTTTTATTATTCAGCCGGCTTTTTTGCATGAAGCAGTACTCGCCGGGGCAAAGTATAAAGAAGTACCGCTCATTTTTAAAAATCGTTTAGAGGGTTATTCCAAAAATAAAGTTTTTAACTACACCTATGATGTTATTGTTTATTGTTTGGATGCAAGAATGCATTCGCTAGGGTTCAATATTCCTTTTTATCGTTTATCCAGAAGAGCAAAAACTTTAGTCAAATTTAGTTTAGTTGGAGCGATAGGAACTTTAGTAGACTTTCTTTTTTATAAGGTGTTTATCAATTTCTTAAATTTAACTCCAGCAACCGCAAAGGGTTTTTCTACAGAAATAGCGATCATCAATAATTTTATCTTGAACAATTATTGGACTTTTAGATATAGAAAAACTAAAACAAATCTCTGGCAAAAGCTTGGAATATTTAATGTAGTTTCCTTGGGAGGACTTATTATTGGGGTTTTGATAGTTAAATATTTACATTTAACTTACGGAGATGGATTTGTCATTATATTTGGTCGCCCTATTGCTTATAATAATTTCTATTTTTTTGCAACCATCCCGCCGGTCATGCTTTGGAATTTTACAGTTAATCATTTGATTACCTGGCGCCGAGAGGAGAATTAATTAAACATTTCAAGGTTGGGAATGGGGGCAGTATTTGCTAGTATAAAATTTTGGGCATAAAGGTATATTGCCAGTAGTATTATCGGGAGGATAATTTTAAATTCTCGGCTGGTTAAGATTTTCTCAAAAGCAATTAAGATAAAAGGACTAATAGGTAAAAGGTAGCGGCTTATGTCGCGGTGGGCCACTAAGGTAGAGGCGGTAAGATAAGTTAGAACAAAAAAAGCTAAGGGTAAAAGCTTTTGTTTCAGGAGCATTACTGCTCCTAAAAATCCCAGCAGAAAAATATAGATGATGTCCTCCAGCCAAATATCTCCTACCCAAAACTGCCCCTTATTGAAAACTTGAAAGGGTGGAAATGTTAAATGAATATTGTCTCCGCTTTTAAAATAAGCCCAAAAATCTCCATATGTTTGGTTATACAAGTAGAATATGCCCATAAGTCCTAATGGGATTAGTATCAGGGGAAAATACTTTAAGTGATCCGCCAATGCTTTTTGAAATACAACCAGTTTGATTTGAAGGTAGAATTTATAAAAGATATATGAAGCAAAAGCAATGAAAAGCAGTATTCCTGGGGGTCTGGTAATTTGAGCCAAGAGTCCAAAGAGCCCTGCCAAGATAATATTGGGAACTTTTTTTGACTGCTCAAATTTCATAAAGAAATAAATGGCGGCGATAATAAAAAGAATAAAGGTAGGTTCTGATGAACCGACGCTGTGAACTACTAACCACCTGGCAGGAAAAATTAAAAATATAAAAGACAAAAAAAGTGGATGATTGCTTAACTTAAAATCTTTAACTAAAAAGTAAAAGACTAAACTAGCGAGAATTGTGGATAAGACTGACACAAAAAGCATTGATTTTAAATATCCTAATATCGGAGAAAAAACCGCAATTAAAAGGGCATATCCGGGAAAATGTGAGGCAAAATAATTAGCCGGTAGGGACAGTGGTAGGGCAGAAATGGCGGCTGGATCATAAAAAGTTTTTGCAATAACGACATATTCCAAACCATCAAAGTTTCGATAAATTGTAGAAAATCCTTCTTTGAAGGATAGCCCCCAAAGATTAGGCATAGTTAAAATATGAGGTAGCCATATTAGAAAAGTGGCAGCTAGAGTTAAAAGCGCCAGGATAATACAATCTTTGACTGACTTACTCATCTACCAAATCATAGCAGAAAAATGGGTTTGTGTGCTACACTCTAATCCTAATGAGTATTGATTCGCTTTCTGTTTTCTTTCCTTGTATTAACGAAGAGGGCAATATTGAAAATGGTGTGAAAAAGGCAAGGGAGGTTTTAGAAAAGCTTAAGCTCAAGTATGAGATTATTATTGTTGACGATGGCTCAACTGATAAAACCGGTAAAATTGCAGACTTCTTGGCTCGGCAAAATCCTAATATCAGAGTTATTCACCATCCCCAAAATTTAGGTTACGGTGAGGCTTTAAAGTCCGGCTTTTATAATGCGCGCTATGACACCATAGTCTATACGGATGGGGATGGACAGTTTGATTTTGCAGAGGTGACGAAATTCTTGGATAAGATCTCGGATTATGATTTGATTATCGGATATAGGTTAAAGCGACAAGACCCATTTTTCAGAATACTTTTTAAACAGGGTTGGAAATTATCACTTTGGGCTTCTTTCGGATTAACTTTAAAAGACGTTGATTGCGGTTTTAAAATGGTTAGAAAAGAGGTTTTGGAAAAAATTCCTCATTTAGAATCTACCAGAGGTGCGATGATTAATGCGGAGCTGGCCATTTCCGCCAAAAAATCCGGCTTTAAAATTGCTGAGATAGGAGTTAATCATTACCCCAGACTCTTCGGTAGACCAACAGGGTCAAATTTAAGAGTAATAATTAAATCATTTATGGATCTTTTTAAACTTTGGTGGAAACTAAAAGATCAAAAGTTGTTATTTATTCTACTGGTAGGCATACTAGCGCTGGCAACATTTTTAAGGTTCTTTAGACTTTCGGAGTATATGACTTTTCTAGGGGATGAGGGACGGGATGCCATCATTATCAAAAAGATGTTAGTTGATTATGATTTCCCTTTGATCGGTCCTCCTACTTCCGTGGGAAATATTTACTTAGGTCCACTTTATTATTACATGATGGCCGCTCCCATGGCGATTTTCTGGTTGAATCCGGTGGCAGCTGCCGGCATGAATGCCTTTTTGGGAGTTTTAACAGTGGCCTTTATTTATTACCTAGGTAGGAGTTGGTTCAATCGGCAGGCAGGACTGGTGGCAGCTTATCTGTATGCTATATCACCTGTGACAGTCATCTATGCCAGGTCTTCCTGGAATCCAAACCCTGCTCCATTTTTTGCGTTGCTGGCGATCTTTGGTTTTTACAGGCTTTGGAAAACCGGTAATTTCTTATGGTTAATTTTGACAGGAATAGCAGCGGCTGCAGCAGTCCAGATGCATTATTTGGCATTAATTTTGCTCCCTGTATTTATAATCTTATGGTTACTAGGTGTCCTCGTTGTTCACCTTCCAGGTGTCCACAGGAAGCATATCTTTAGTGGTACGTTGGGTGCAGTTGTGGCATTTTTGGTTATGATGTCGCCATTGGTTTGGTTTGATTTAAGACACAACTTTTTAAATTATCGGGCAATTACCGAGCTACTGGGCGGCGGCAGCGCTGTGAAGGCTGACATCTTGACAAATATTGCCCGGATACCGGCGATTTATTCTTATAACCTGATAGGTAGATACATGGCAGCGGAAAATTATTACCTGATGATAATTTTGTCTTTGTTAGTGGTTGCGGCGCTACTATACAAGTTTTTCTACTGGCCAAAGTTAGTCCTAGGCATTTGGTTGGTGGTGGGGCTTTTGGGACTCACTTTCTACCAACAGAGTATTTATGACCATTACTTAGGATTTATGAATCCGGTGCCTTTTTTACTGTTGGGGGCAGTTGCTTTTTATGCATCTAATATTTCAAATAAGACAAGATGGTTAGTAAATGCAGGTATAGTAATTTTACTGTTAGTTCTGACGGTGCTTAATTTGCAGAGGAATCCACTTTTAAATCCTCCAAATAATCAACTCAAAAGGACTCAAGATGTGGCCAAATTTGTGATCAATCAGGCCGGTGGTCAGGATTTGAATTTTGCCCTAATTGCCAAAAGCAATTATGATTCTGCTTATCAATTTTATCTAGACCGATATGGCAATAAGCCAAAACAAGTCCCGTTTGATATAACCGAGCAGTTATTCGTTGTCTGTGAAGATTCAGTTTGCGACCCAACCCACAGTCCAAAATATGAAGTTGCAGCTTTTGGTTGGTCGAAAGTTGAGTGGATGCAGGATCTTTTCGGGGTTAAGATATATAAATTAGTTCACAATCCAAGTGGCAAGCCATGAACATCCTAAAACTGTCAGTAGTCATACCTGCATATAACGAAGAAAAAAATCTTAAAAAAGGAGTTTTAGAAGAGGTCGGAGATTATCTGGAAAGTCTTAAGATCCCCTTTGAGGTTATTGTCGTTGACGATGGTTCTTCAGATCAATCAGTTGAACTTATAAAGAAGTTTATTACAAGCCATAAAAATTTTTTTCTTATTCAAAACCTTCATGGAGGAAAAGCAAATGCTGTGATGACAGGAATGCTTAAAGCGAGGGGGAAGATAATTCTTTTTACCGATATGGATCAGGCTACACCGATTAACCAAATTGAGAAATTTATGTCAGAATTTGAAAAGGGAGCTGATATTGTGATCGGTTCAAGGCATGGCAGAAAAGGTGCGCCTTTAGTTAGGAAATTATCAGCGTGGGGGTTTTCGCTGCTTCGTGGGATAATCTTAGGACTACCATTTAAAGATACTCAGTGTGGATTTAAGGCATTTAGTAAGACTTCAATTGATAAAATTATTCCTAGAATAAAAAGTGAGTGGGGAGTGGTGCACTTTAGCGGAGGAGCAGTTAATGCCGGGTTTGATGTTGAACTTTTATACCTAGCCAAAAAGTATGGCTTTAAGATCGCTGAAGTAGAGGTGGAGTGGAGGTATGTTGATACTGAAAGAGTACAGGTAGTTAAAGACGCCATGGCGGCAATTTATGATATGCTCCGAATCAGGTGGAATGACTTAAGAGGCAAGTACAGGGATTGATGTTTAATTAGACAATTTGGGCTTCGGAGTTGGTATAATGTTAAAGTGGATTTTTTAGTTAAACATCGCAAGGAGCTTCTGGTTATTGCTGGTCTAGTAGCGCTGTATTTTATTCTCAGATTACCTAATTTAACCTTGCAGCCTATTTTTGCAGATGAGGCTATTTATATTAGATGGGCACAAGTGATGAGGGCCGAACCAACGCTGCGTTTTTTACCTCTATTTGACGGTAAGACTCCCCTATTTATGTGGATTATGATCCCTTTTCTAAAATTTGTACAAGATCCACTTCTTGCGGGAAGGTTGTTATCAGTGGTTTCTGGTTTTTTTACACTAATGGGAGTATTTTTTTTGTCCAAGAAAGTTTTCAATATCCGGACCGCTTTTTGGGCAAGTTTACTTTATGTGATTACTCCTTACACAGTTTTTTTTGACCGGATGGCTCTTGTTGATTCGATGCTCTCCGGTTTTACTATCTGGGTGGTCTATTTTGCCATATGGTTAGTAACTAGTTTAAGGTTAGATATTGCTATGGTTTTAGGCTATTTGTTAGGAGGTGCAGTCTTAACGAAAACTCCCGGACTATTAAATCTTTTTTTACTACCATTAACAATAATAGGTTTTAAGAATAAAGGCGGGAGCCATACTTTAGCGAAATTGATAATTTTATGCGGAGTGGCTATCGCGATTGCCCTTATCATGTATAACATGTTAAGGCTAGGACCAAATTTTCAAATGTTGTCCTCACGAAATACAGATTATGTTTTTTCTCCACTGGAGCTTATGGGCAGGCCGCTAGATCCATTTATTCCGCACTTTCACGACATTGCCGATTGGTTTCCAAGACTTTTTACTTGGCCGATTTTACTTAGTGTTCTGATGGGGATAATTTACATCTTATTTGGAATCTGGCAACAATCTTTTAGAGGGCAATCCTTATTAGGTGGGATAATTCTGCTTTGGGCGTTTATTCCATTACTTTTGAATATGGGTTTTCTTAGAACTTTCACGGCTCGCTACCTCTTGCCATCAATTCCGCTGCTTTTGGTTGTAGCCGGATTTGGTGTAACTAAACTACTACCAAGGCTTGCCTATATAAAGAGGTTCCCGGTGGTACTGATGTTGATAGTACTCTTACCGCTACCTTTATATTTTAATTATTTTCTGTTAACTTCGCCCGATAAAGCGACTCTGCCAAGGGAAGAAAGAAAAGGATATTTCGAGGATTGGACAGCAGGCTATGGATTCAAAGATATTTCAAACTTTCTTTTGGAAAAAAGCAAAGAGAGAAAAGTTGTTTTAGGGACAGAGGGTTTTTTTGGAACATTGCCTGACGGGATACAAATTTATTTGGATAAATCAGAAATAGCAATAGTTGGTAGTAGCGCTACCATTTCTGCCCAGATTAGGAATGCTGCCAAAGACAATTTAACTTACTTTTTAGGTAATAAAAAAAGTCTAGAAGGCAGTGTAGAAAATGTAGTGTTAATCAAAGAATACCCTAAATTTAAAAGTTTAGATGCTCCGCAAGACGCCACTGTTTTATATCAGGTATTGCCATAAAAAGATTTATGAAGAAATCCCTCGTTATCCCTTTGGTTTTGATTTTATTAACTCTACCTTCCCTTCTACCTTTTTTCAATGCTAAGTTTTTTTATACTCAAGATCATATTTTTATAGCAAGACTAAGTCAAATGAGTACTGTTTTATCTGATGGAATCTTCCCAGTCAGATGGGCACCGGATCTGCGCTATGGCGAACCGCTGTTTAATTTCTATGCACCGCTTCCTTATTACCTTGGCGCAGCAATTGGGCTTTTAGGGTTTAATTTCATCTGGGTAGCAAAAATATTGTTTATGCTGTCAAGTATTCTGTCTGCCATGACTATGTATATTTTTTGTCGTAAACTTTTTTCTAAAAGGGCGGCAATTTTGGCAAGCACTCTTTACATCTGGGCGCCATATCGGGCAGTCGACCTTTATGTTAGAGGAGCGTTATCCGAAGCTTGGGCATTTGTGTTTTTTCCGTTGATCTTCTATGCGTCTTTACAAATATTCGAGAAGGCAACTTTCAAAAGAATTATCTTATTTGCTTTCTCTCTGGCAGGACTATTTTTGACTCATAATGTTACAATACTAATGTTCATACCATTTCTGCTTTTGTGGTGGATGTATCTTGCATTAACAAAAATAAACTTAAAACTTATTCTGCCTAATTTGGCAGCTTTTGTTTTGGGTTTGGGTTTGGCGGCATTTTTCTTGCTGCCGGCTTTTTTTGAGAGGCAATTTATTCAAACAAAATACCTAATCGTTGGGTATTTTGATTTTAGAGCGCATTTTGTGGCTTATCAGCAGTTTTTCTCTTTGTTTTGGGGATATGGATCTTCGCTGTGGGGGTCGAAAGACGGTATGTCGTTTCAATTAGGCTTGGTTAATTGGGTTATTTTAGTATTGGCTGGAGTTTATGGACTTCTTTTTAGAAAAGAGAAGAAACTACTGGGTCTACTTGCATTTTTAGGATTAAGCTTTTTCCTATCGATCTTTTTGCAGCACAACAAATCTGCATTTATTTGGGAAGCTATTCCCTCAATGGCTTTTATTCAATTTCCATGGAGATTTTTGGCAATTTCAGTTTTTATTGTAGCGATAACAGGAGGAGTTGTGGCAGATTATTTCAAAAAGAAATTTGGGGTAATATATTTTATCTTGATTGCATCTATAATTTTAATTAATTTTCAGTATTTTAGGCCGAAAGAGTACATTGATGACAGTTTTTTTAATAAATTTTTGCATATCGAGAGTATGCATAAGGGTGTAGATTTAACTAAAGACTATCTGCCGATTTGGGTGCAAACAGTGGACGGGGAAAGGTTTGATACTCCCCGGGCTGAAAAAGGGGAAATACGGGTCAACTCTTTTACTAAACGATCCCAATCTGCACAAGGTAGTTTCAGCGTGATAACTGATAGCGTGATCGAATTACCAATCACATATTTCCCGGGATGGGAAGTCAGAACTGACAATCAATCAATCAATCTGCAATCACCATCCAAGCAGGGGTTGATCAGGTTTGAATTGCCAAAGGGCCAATATAATGTTGGAGTTGAATTTAAAGATACGCCTGTCAGGGCGATCGGTAATGTAATATCTTTGTTTTCACTTCTTTTGGTGGTAGGAATATTTGCGATAAAAAGATACAAGTTCAAATGAAAAAATTTCTTCTTTCCCATATGTATTTTTTAGTTGGATTTATACTTACTTTTTCTTTGCTTTGGCCTCTTTTTGCAGCGCCTTACTTTACTCATCATGATGATGTTCAGGTAATTAGGCTTTACGAGATGGATAAATGTTTCAAAGATTATCAAATTCCCTGCCGCTGGGTGCCTGACTTGGGCGGCTTATACGGATATCCTATTTTTAACTATTATGCCCCTTTGCCTTATTATTTTGGAGAACTCATCTATTTTGTAACGCACAGTTTACTCATTTCGGTTAAGGTAATGTTTGCTGTAAGTTTCTTGGGTGCTTATATCTTTATGTATTTACTGGCACTAAAATTTTGGGGTAAGATGGGCGGTGCGCTCTCGGCTGTTTTCTATAGTTTTGCACCATACCATGCGCTTGATCTTTACATAAGGGGAGCAATGGGTGAGATGTGGGCTTTGATGTTATTTCCGTTAATTTTTTGGGCGGTTACAAGATTAGAAGAAAAAGTAAATATTGCCAATCTACTACTTTTTGGAGTTTCTGTTGCGGCCTTGATTACATCCCACAATTTATCGGCTATGATTTTTTTGCCGATTATAATTTTATGGATAGTTTTATTATTCTTAAAAAAAAAGAACAAGCAATTTCTATGGTTCTGCTTTGGTTCGGCTATTGTTGCGATACTACTATCTGCGTTCTATCTACTGCCTGCAATATTCGAGAAGAATTTGGTACATCTTGAAACTACAGTAGGAGGGTACTTTTCCTATACAGAACATTTTAAGGGAATTAGGAAATTATTTTTAGATAGGTCATGGGAGTATGGTTCATCAATAAGGGAAGTCCCGGGTGGAGAAAAGGATGGGCTTTCTTACCAAATTGGGTGGGTACACCTTCTTGGATGGTTTCTCGCAGGAGTTACCGCTAAGGTTTTATGGAAGAAAAACAAGTGGTTGAGCTCGATAATCATATTTTGTTCTCTGGTAACTTTTTTGGCTGTTTTTATGATTCATCCAAGGTCAGAATTTATATGGAAAGCTATTGATCCGTTAAAATACTTACAATTTCCTTGGCGGTTTTTGCTTATTGTAATATTTTTTGTTTCACTACTGTCAGGTAGTTTATTCCGTCTGAATTTTAAACACAGGAATTTATTGTGGGGAGCATCAGTCTTTCTGGTGGTGGTCTTAAATTTCTCCTACTTTAAGCCGGAAAAGTTTATACAGACAAGTGATCAAAAACTATTAAGTGGTCAAGATTGGGATAGACAAATAAAGCGGTCAATTTTTGATTATTTGCCTATATATGCAAAAGAACCACCGGCGGAACTTGCAAAAGCAAGATATGAAATTCTAACAGGAGACAGCCAAGTTTTTGATTTTCATGAGGGTACGAACTGGATCGTTTTAAACGTAAAGACCAATTCTCATACAATCATCCGTTTATCGCAATACTACTTTCCTAATTGGAAGATATTTATAGATGGTAAAGAGGCAGAAGTGGAATATAAAAATAATAACTTGGGTCTGATGACCTTGATATTAGGAAAAGGAGATCATGCGATTACGGCCAGGCTTTATGATACTCCGATTCGGTCGCTAGCTAATTTAATAACCCTCGTAGGTTTGGCAGTAAGCGCAATCTTATTTTTAATTTCTTTTCAAAGGGTCCGTCAATGGATTTCATATTACAGAAAAAGAATGAATTAGACTAAAAATTATGCAAGAAAGCGTTGAACAAATTGATCCGACCCAGGAGCTGACTACGGATAGTATCAAGGTGCGAGCAGTTAAAGGCGCAGCAATACTAACCGGAAGGATGATTTTAATGCAGGGAGTATCTTTTTTCTCGATGGCGCTTTTAACTGTTTTCCTTGCTCCTGCCGAATTCGGTATTTATTTTGTGGTATCGGCAATAAAAAACTTCTTGGCTTATTTTAGCGATATTGGTTTCGCCGCAGCTTTAATTCAGAAAAAAGAAAAACTAACAGATATTGAACTAAAAACCGTTTTCACAACGCAACAAGCACTTGTTTTGACGTTGTTATTAATAGTATTTATATCAACTCCATTGATTCAGAGTATTTATAGTTTAAATCAGCAAGCCGTTTATTTACTTTGGGCTCTTCTTTTTTCTTTACTTCTCTCCTCTTTAAAAACTATACCTTCGGTTTTACTGGAAAGAAAAATGGAGTTTAACAAATGGGTGATCCCTCAGATTAGCGAGAATATTATTTTTAACCTGACAGCAGTCTTTTTGGCTTGGCAGGGTTTTGGGATAACAAGTCTGTCAATAGCCATAGTTTTGTCCGGCTTGATAGGACTTTTTCTTACATACATAGTTCAGCCATGGTTTCCCGGAGTTGCTTTTTCGGTTCAAGCTTTTAAATCAGTATTAAAATTCGGTGTTCCATATCAATTTAATACCCTTCTTGCTATGGTAAAAGATGACGGTATGACTCTTTTTTTGGGAGGGATAATTGGTGCATCCGGAATTGGACTTTTGGGGTGGGCCCAGAAATGGGCTTATGCCCCCTTGAGGTTTTTTATGGATCAGGTAATAAAAGTGACATTCCCGGCATTTTCCCGGCTGCAGGATAACAGAAAAGATTTGTCGGATTTGGTTACCAAATCTATCTTCTTTGTTTGCCTTTTGGTTTTTCCTTCTTTAGTCATACTGGTGCTTTTGGCGCCGGTTTTAGTAGAAATTATTCCCAAATATAGTAAGTGGAGTCCTGCGTTATTTGCGTTGTCTATTTTAACAATCACTTCCGGTTTGGCAGCAATTACTACTCCTTTGACAAACACTTTAAACGCTATAGGTAAAATAACTCTTACTTTTAAACTAATGATTATGTGGACTGCCCTTACTTGGATTTTTGTTCCCTTGCTTGCTTTTTTGTATGGGGTAAACGGAGCAGCTTTGGGTTTTACATTGGTAGGATTTAGTTCTTTCGTTGCTTTGTATCTGGTCTCTAAATATGTTGATATAAACTACTTGCAAAGCGTTGGGAAACCTTTACTTGCAAGTAGTTTGATGGGAGTTTGTGTATTTCTCACAAAGAATATCTTCATTGTATCTTTGCAACAGGTAATTGTTATGGTTTTGGTCAGTCTAATATCCTACTCATTGGCGGTCTTTATACTTGAACCAAAACTGCTCCCTTTAATTAAAAATCAATTCAAAAAAAGATAATGAAAAAAATAATATTCTTGCTGATGTTTTTATTTTCTATAATTTTAGTACCAAAAACTTTTGCCCAAGGTGATTCTTTTGTTTCGATTGTAAATCCGGTCAGAGGCGCTGATTTTTGGGACATAAAAGACCAGAAACCAGAGACCGTTATTTTAGGACAGACGGCTATTTTAGATAGATTCAACTTACCAGCCACTTGGCTACTGCGGTTTGATGCACTGGATAACAAAAACATCATCGATATGCTAAAAAATAGGCCTTCTGACGAGAAGGGATTATTTTTAGAAGTTACTCCAACTTGGGGGACTCAGGCAAAAGTTACTTATCATCAATCAGACAGTTGGCATAGCGCAGGCAGTGCTTTTTTAACAGGATATGAGCGGTCGGAGCGTGAAGAACTGATAGATGCAAGTTTTGAGAAATTTAAAAGCACTTTCGGGTTTTACCCAGTTTCAGTTGGTGCTTGGTGGATTGATAGCTATTCTCTGGGATATATGCAAAAAAAATACGGGATCACTGCCGCTTTAATTGTTTCAGATCAATACTCAACCGATAATTATCAGATTTGGGGACAATATTTTTCTACTCCCTATTATCCTTCTAGAAATAATGCCCTGCATCCTGCTCAAACTAAAGAAAATAAATTGGATGTTGTCATCCTGCAATGGGCTGCCAGGGATCCGGTGAATGGGTATGGCAATGGAGTTTTGGAAAGTACTTTTAGTGTTCAAGCCAACGACTATCGTGATTATCACGATTTGAATACTAAATATTTTTCGTCTTTGGTCGACATATACACAAAACAACGATTTAATCAGTTCGGCCACTTGGTTGTCGGTTTGGAGAATTCTTATTCATGGGGTGAGTATTCAGCAGAATATGAGAACCAGATTAAAATACTACTTGAGAAAAAAAATGCCAATCAGCTCTCGATTGTCTCAATGAAGGACTTTGCCACTTGGTATAAATCAGCTTTTCCAAATCTTTCTCCTGAACAATTAATTATTGCAGACGATCCCTTGGGAAGTCCTAAAAAGGTGGTTTGGTTTATGAACCCTTTCTTTCGAGTCGGTTGGTTTTACAATGCTGATGGATCTGTCTTCAGGGATTTAAGACAATATATTGACGGTGAAGAGGAATTATGTTTTAAGGCAAGATGCGAAGCAGTGAACTTTGCAATCAGCGCCACTCGAGTCCTGGATGAAGTGAGTTTCGGAAACAGTTGGGTGGTAGATCAGGGTAAAATTATTAACTTTAAGATAGAGAAAGAGGACGAAGAATTTGTCATAAGTTATACAAATGAGGCTGGGAATTTAAGACAAATAGGATTACTTCCGCGGGATATCAGCATTGACGGAAAAGTTTTTTCTATTGACACGGCCATACTTGCGGCAACTAAAAAAGAAACTCCGGCAGTAAAAAATTCTGCCATATCCGACAGCTCTTCGAAATGGTCTGTGGTATCGGCAGTACAAAAGGTTTTTGAGTTTTTGACCTTTTTAGTCCTGGCAATAGTTCTGCCCGGATTTGTGTTGACAAATAAAACTTTTAGAAAGGATACGCCTCTCTTTTTAAGAATATTTATTTCCGCAGCGGTGGGATTTGTAGTTTTTACGTTACTGTTTTATATAACTAGTTTACTGAAAATTAGACCATTAGTTTTTGTTTATATTTTAATAAACTTGTTCTTTTTCTTCCGCTTTAAACTTTACAGTAATCTAATTGTCAACCTACCAAAAATTCGGGGATCGTTTAATTTAATTCTAATTTTAATTATTCTAGCCGGAACAGCTTTTCAGGTCATACCTACATTTAAGAGCGGTTTAACATTTGGATATGGCATAGGGTTCTGGGGGCCAAATACCCATGATGGAGTTTGGCATATGGCATTAATTAATCAATTGATAAAGTCCGTGCCAGCTGAAAACCCGGTCTATTCAGGTACAGTTTTGAAAAATTATCATTTCTTTTATGATTTAGCAGTAGCAGGTACAAATTATCTATCAAGACTCCCGGTTTCCGATCTTATATTTAGATTTTATCCGGTTGCATTTTCTCTGATGCTTGGAGTTGGTTCTTATTTTCTGGTAATGAGGCTTTTTGAAGGGAGAATTGGAGTTAAAAAGGCGCAAGTCGCGTCCCTTTTTAGTCTCTATCTAATTTATTTTGCAGGAAGTTTTGGTTGGATAGTTGAATTTTTACGGGAGAGGCATTTCGGAGGAGAGTCGGCATTTTGGGCAAACCAGGCAGTTTCTTTTAACTTAAACCCGCCTTTTGCGGTTTCTTTGGTCATTGTTATAGCTTTATTCCATATCCTTTTTAACTTATCAAATTTTTCCCGGACGAAGAATATTTTTTTAGCGATACTTTTAGCAGGGTTTTTAATCGGTTTTAAATCTTATGGCGCTATTTTAGTGTTGGCATCAATACTGCTTGTAGGTTTGATAAAAAGACAGCTTTCTTACCTTGCAGTTTTTACCGGCGCATCATTGATTTCTGTATTAATATTCTTGCCTAATTCTGATATAAATTCAAACCTGCTGGTCTTTGCGCCATTTTGGTTTATTCACTCAATGGTAGATTCCCCGGATAGGGTTGGATGGGTTAGGTTGTCTTTGGCAAGAGAAGCAGGGTTTTTAAAAGGAGACTGGTTTAAGTTTATTTCAGCGGAAGCATTAAGTCTAGGAATATTTATTGCCGGCAATTTAGGTTTACGGGTTGTCAGTCTTCTATCGCTTATTAAAATAAAAAGCATCATTAAAGATGAAAAGTTGTTGTTTATTTTTATTCTTGCTCTTCTTTCGTTTTTGATCCCAATGTTATTTGTTCAGTCGGGAAATCCCTGGAATACAATTCAATTTTCCTACTATGGTCTTTATATAGCTTCTCTTGCCAGTGGTGTAATGTTTTCTTTGGTAGTTTTTAGGTTACCAAAGTATGTTTCAGTTATTGCAGTTTTTGCAATAATTGTTTTAGCGCCGATTAATTCTATTGTGACAGCCAGTGGATATTTTGGTAAAACCCCACATGCGTTTATTCCCTCTAAAGCGCTAGAAGGATTAAAGTTTTTATCCACTCAGCCGGATGGAGTGGTGTTAACCTACCCTTATGATGATAAATTGAAACGAAACTTAAACGAACCTTGGCCGATTTATGTCTATGACAGCACAGCTTATGTTTCAGCTCTTTCTAACAAAGCAGTTTTCCTGGAAGATGAGCCACAAAATCAGATTTTGTTAACAGATTATAAAAAAAGGCTGGTTGCCTCAAAAGACTTCTTTCTAAAACCAATCACGGAAAGTTCACAATTTTTGCGGGATAATTACATCAGATATATTTATATACAAAAGATATTTAATGTGAGATTAGATGAAAGCACGAAACTCGTTAAAAATATTTTTGAAAATGAAGCGGTGGTTATATATCAAGTAAAGCAATGAAGCCTAGATTATTATTGTCCTCTATTGTAATAGTTGGATTTTTGCTAAGAGTGCTATTTATAAATAGCAGTCCGCCGGCATTATATGGAGATGAGTTGACTATTACATTGGATGTTTATTCTATCGTCAAAACAGGACATGATCAGCTGGGTAATTTTTTGCCTTTGACATTTCACATGAGTGCCGGCCGGCCGGCCGGCTACGTGTACGGGTCAATTCCCCTTGTAGCTATTTTTGGCCCTACTGCAATTGGGGTGAGAGCGCTCTCAATATTATCCGGAATAGGAATCATTACCCTTCTGTATTTGCTTGGAAGGAAACTCTTTTCTGAAAAAATAGGACTTCTGGCAGCCGTAATTGGTGCTGTTTCTCCATGGGAAATTTCCTTAAGCAGAGGCGGTTTTGAGACTCATTTTGCTTTATTTTTGGCTCTCTTAGGTACCTACTTATTTGTATTGGCAAGACAAAAACCGTTATTATATATTTTTTCAGCTTTAAGTTTTGGATTGACTTTGCATACATATCTCACATATAAAGTTGCTATATTATTATTTTTACCGTTACTTTTGTGGTATCAAAATGGTTTTAAAGAACTTGTAGGCAAAGACAAAAAGTATTTTCTAGCGGGGACGATTGTGTTTGTAATATTGGTCGGTTTATCTTTTAGTCAAACATTTTTGGCTGGTTCTGAAAACAGATTTTTTAATATAAATATTTTTTCGCAAAGCAGTATAAAAGATACAATTGAGCAAAAGATAAACTTTGAAAGACAGATAACAAAATTACCCCAGCCTCTGGCTAGATTTTTTTATAACAAGCCGGTAGAGTATACAAAAGTCTTTATCGAAAATTATTCGCAGAATTTTTCTATAGACTTTTTGGTTTTACATGGCGACAGAAACCCCAGGCATAATATGGCAACTGTGGGGGAGATATATTTTGTAGAGTTGGTATTAATTTTTATCGGGTTGGCTACATTCTGGTATAGACAGAGACGGACAATAATATTTCTGGTTTTCTGGTTGCTTTTAGCCCCGATTCCTACAGCAATTGTTGATACCCCGCATGCCTTAAGAAGCGCTTTCATGCTTCCTTCCCTAATATTTCTTTCCGCGGCAGGACTAGTTACTGTTCTTAATTACAGAAACAAGTTACTTCCGATGTTAGTGTTATTGTTTTTTATTATCCAATTCACATTCTTTATACAAAAGCTATATTTCTTGGCTCCAAAAGAATACAGCAACTTCTGGTCGTATCCTGCAAAACTTGCTTCGGAAATGGCAGCAAATAATAAAGATCGTTATGACTGGGTAATTCTATCTGACAGGATCGACAATATAGAGTTTGCTTATCCAACTTATGCAAAAATTGATCCCGATATAATAATTTCTCAAAACAAAAAAAGAACTTTACTTAACAGTAGCGAATTTAAAAAATTTGACAATGTTTATATTGGATATATTCCTGAAAGCCAAATAGAAAATTTTATTAATTTATTAGAAGGTTCTGTCTTGTACGTAGGTTCGGCAGAAGATGGGAGATTTCTTAATAATCCGGAATTAATAGATGGCTTAGATGATCTGAAAGCACTGGTTTTAGAGAAGAAGAACCCTTAGTTATGAATAGAAAAGGATATTTATTACTGGTTTTTATTTTACTAATCTCATTATCTTTTAGGCTGTATATTAATTACTTTATACCAATCACTCAACAGATAAATTTACTAGTAATATTTATGGGTTTAGCTAATTTAATATTGATATTTTATATCATTCAAAGATTAGCAAATTACAAGATCGGATTACTTACAACCTTGTTATACGCCATATCTCCGTGGGCAGCTTATCTTGAAGTAGCAGCCAGCCCATACATAATCTTGCTTACTTTCTTATTGGTTCTTTATGTGGGTACTCAAGCGCTTAATGTGAGCAAAAAATTTTCCTTAATGCTGGCAATCCTGGTAATTGTTTTTTTTATCTACAGATTGAATCAAATTACAATTTTTTCCGATGTAGGCTTAATAAACGCTGTGAATAGTTTCAGAGGTGAAACAAACCAGACTATATTTGTTCCACTAAGCAAGGTTATTGAAAATCGTTATATATATTTTAGCGAACATTTATTATTTAATGTTCTTAAGCAGTTTACCCCGGCAACTTATTTTACAAATCAAGTGCGATTGCTTGGATTCTCTTTTGCTTCGCCAATTTATGTAGGTTTATTGATACCTTTCTTATTTGGTCTCGTGAAATCTATCAGGTCTGTACCAAGAAGCAGTATTACTGAAGTAATAGCAATTACCGCTTTACTGATGTTTCCATCGATATTATCTAAGGATTCGCCCGACTTATCCCGCTTAATTCTAATTTCGCCTGTAATTTTTTTTGTAATAAACAGCGGTATATCTGAATTTATAATAAATTACAAAAGGAAGCTATTTCGTTTTCTGCTATTTTTCACGCTTTTTATGGTGATATTGCAATTTGTGACAACTATCTCTGATATAGCGGTAAGAGAATCGGTAAGATTGCAGATGTTTTTAAACCAAAAATGATATGAAACAATTTTTTGTTTTCTTGCTGCTGCTTACCGTATTGGGAGGTTTATTTAGGTTTTATCATATTACTAAGAATCCGATTAGTCTTTCGATTGATGAGGTAGCGTTCGGCTATAATGCTTTTTCTATTTTAAAAACCGGCCGTGATGAATATGGTAAATTCCTTCCGTTAACTTTTAAATCAACCGGAGACTATAAGAATCCAGTTCCCATATACTTGATGGTTCCCTCGATCGCCTTATTTGGGTTAAATGAATTCAGTGTCAGATTTCCTACGGCACTGATTGCAACTTTGAGTATTCCCCTTTTCTTCCTGTTTTTTATGGAAGTCACGGGGTCGCGAGCGGTATCACTTGTTGGCGTATTGCTTTTGACTTTTTCTCCATGGCACATCTACTATTCGCGGTATGTCTCCGATCACCTGATAGCAGCGACACTGGTGATTTTAGGGGTTTTATGTTTCTTGAGGATGCTAAAGAAAGGTAGGTGGTTTTGGGGTGTCGGTTCGGCGGTTTTCCTTGTCTTATCCATGTATACTTATTATGCAGAGCGTTTATTTGTTCCCCTTCTTGTATTGGTGCTGTTTCTTCTTAAGGGGAGAGATTTAAAAGTAAGATTTAAGCAAGTAGTATTATTTGTCACAGTTTGCATAATTATTGCCTCCCCGCTTATTTTTTCGATTTTTTTTGGGTCGGATAGAGCAAGAGCACAAATGACATGGATTGGTAATGATGTTGAATTTGTCAGAAATGTGGTACTAAATCCTCTAACAAATATTCCGTTTTTGGCTTCCGATAACTTATTGCTGTTTTATTTCGGAGTGAGGAAATATTTGAATTATTTTGATCCGGGATTTCTTTTTTACAGCGGTTTAAATATGACTAAAGGCGGTAGTTACGGGTTGGGCGTTTTATATTTATTTGAAATCCCTTTCTTGATTTTGGGAATTATTACATTGATTAAGAAAAAAATACAAGGCAGAGATTTGATAATCACATGGATTTTAGTAGGTCTAATACCCGCATCGCTCACCAATAACGAACAGCACCCCGGGCGTACTTTTGTTATTCTTCCCATGCTGATACAAATTTCTGCAACAGGGGTAGTTGAATTGTTCCGCTTTGCGAAGTCCCATTTCAATCAAAATTCAATAAAATTAATTTCTGCACTTTTTTTCATTATTATTGTCTGGAATTTAATGCAAGCATTTTTGATCTATAGTGTACATTTTCCCCGCCAAAAGGGAGAGGATTTTATGGAGGGGACTAAGGAAACAGTAGAATATGTCTTAGCCAATAAGGATAAATACAAAGAAATAGTCCTTGATCCTTACAGAGGAATAGAGGCGCCATACATAGTCAGCATCCCTCATATGTATATTCTGTTTTACTCGCAATACGACCCTGCAACTTATCAGCGGGAAGAAAAAATACGGCCGGATGGTTCGTTTGGCTTTGATAAGTTCACCATCAGGAAGATTGACTGGAGGACAGACAGGTTTAAAAAAGATACCCTGTTTGTTGGCAGCCCCTGGAGTTTACCCGAGAAAGATATCAAAAATGATGAAATTTTAAAAAGAGTTTATCTTTCCGGTGGACAACCGGCCTTTTTAATTGTTTCACCCGATTGATTGGATTTTACTTACCTGAGTTTAGCTGGTAAGATTTAGGCTATGCCTTCAAAAATATCTGTAATTATAAATACCTTTAATGAGGAGAGGAATATCGAACAGGCCATTAGATCTGTTGAGTGGGCCGATGAAATTATAGTTTGTGATATGCATTCAGACGATCAGACCATTGAGATCGCCGGAAAAATGGGTGCAAAAGTAGTCTTTCACAAAAAAGAGGGTTATGTAGAGCCGGCCAGGAATTTTGCCATATCCAAAGCTTCGAATGAATGGATTCTAATTGTGGATGCGGACGAGGTAATTACGGAAACGCTGGCAAGAAGATTGCAGGAGATTGCCAATGTGACGGAGCAGATTGATTATGTACGAATACCGAGGAAGAATGTAATTTTTGGTCATTTTATGCGGCACTCCGGTTGGTGGCCTGATTATAAAGTAAGATTTTTTAGAAAGGGTCAGGTCAGATGGACGGATAGAATACACAGGCCCCCCGAAACTTTAGGGCAGGGATTGGATTTGCCGGCAGATGAAAAATTTGCCTTCGTTCACCACAATTACGACACTGTATCGCAATTTGTGGAGAGGATGGATAAATATACGACGATTCAAGCAAAGGAGCTGAAAGAGGAGGGACACAAATTCGATTGGAAGGATCTTTTTGAAAAGCCGTTGGGTGAATTCTTATCAAGATTTTTTGCCAATGAAGGGTATAGGGATGGCTTGCATGGTCTGGCATTAAGTTTACTGCAAGCCTTTTCTTTTCTGGTGTTGTACCTGAAATTGTGGGAGATGGATAAGTTTAAGGAGCAGGATATGGTCTTGAGGCAATTGGAAGTGCAAAAGGAAAAATCAGCAGAGGCTATTAACTACTGGATTAAAAGACCAGAGCACCCAGGCAATTTTTTTGAACGAATATTCAGAAAGATTGTAAGTTAAATATGTTAAGCGCAGTTGTAATTACTAAGAATGAGGAAGAAAGAATCAAGGCTTGCTTGGATTCTGTTAAGTGGGCGGATGAGATTATTGTTATAGATAACGGATCGGTGGATCATACTTTAGAGATAGCAAGGGAATACACAGAAAAAATTTTCAAAGTGAATTTACAAGATTTCTCTTCTCTCCGTAGTCTAGCAACAAAAAAGGCGTCAGGGGATTGGGTACTTTTTGTGGATGCGGATGAGCGTGTGCTGGAATCCTTAAAGAAAGAGATAGAGACGATGATCAACTTTGCGGATTATTCTGCATATGCAATCTCCCGCAGGAATGTTATTTTTGGAACTGAAGTTAGATATGGTCCGTTTTGGCCTGATTGGGTTATTAGGCTTTTAAAGAAATCTGATTTTGAAGGATGGGTAGGTAAGATACACGAGTACCCAAAATTTAAAGGCAAACTGGGATACAGTAAGAACTCATTACTTCATTTAACTCATCGCAATATTGATCAGATAGTATTAAAAAGTTTGGAATGGTCAAAGATTGATGCCAAGCTTCGGTTGGATGCAGATCATCCAAAAATGTCTGGTTGGCGATTTTTAAGAATTTTTATTTGCGAAGTTTTTAATCAAGGAGTTTTAAGAAAGGGATTTTTTAACGGATCAGTTGGATTGATGGATTCTCTCCTGCAAGCACTTAGTCTTTATATTACTTATATAAGGTTGTGGGAGATTCAACAGTCTAAGCCCAGAGAAAAGGTTTACGAAGAAATTGATAAGAGTTTAATAGAGAACGGATTTAAATTCTAGCCAATATCATGAAAATAGCCGTATATTCTCCTTATCTTGATACTTTTGGCGGGGGAGAGAAGTATATGATAACTATTGCCGAAACCCTCTCTTCTAAGCATGTCGTGGAAGTATTTTTAGATCAACACCTTAGTAGTTTAGAAGGGGATTTCTTAAAAAATGAATTATCCAAGAGGTTTGCTTTAGATCTTCGTAAAGTAAGTTTTATAAAAGCACCGATAGGAAAGGGCTCGACTACTTTAAAAAGGTCATTTTTTTTAAAAAATTACGATATCCTTTTTTATTTAACAGACGGTAGTATTTTTTATCCGACATCTAAAAAAAATATCTTACATATCCAGTCTCCCCTTGTTGGTCAACCGGCTCGAAGTATCTGGGGGAAATTTAAGTTGAGAGGTTGGAATTTGATTATTTACAACTCTAGGTTTACTAAAG
>Ga0155725_104_pt1 | contig 79098 bp, 97 predicted proteins | sample RifCSPlowO2_01_FD_107381 | JGI IMG/M metagenome (GOLD analysis project Ga0155725, IMG submission 107381) | Candidatus Daviesbacteria bacterium RIFCSPLOWO2_01_FULL_40_27 | reverse complement strand
GAGGTTGATTTATCGGCCCAAATTGCCTATTTGGAACCTGTTCGTTCAGCTTGGCTGCGGGACTAGGATTTGAACCTAGATGCCATGGTCCAGAGCCATGTATCCTACCGTTAGATGATCCCGCAATACAAATATTAAATCAAATTATATTTTCTAAATTGAATTAATTCAACAAAATTGAAAGCCTCAATTTTTTTACGTAAGCGTACTGCATTATACCGCCTTTCTGGATGAAAGCCTAATAAATAAAGAGCTTTTTCTACTTCATCTAAGAGACTAGTATTACGATTTGAAAAACTAAGATTGTATGTATAAGTAGCTAAATGTATGGAGAAAGACCCTTCTGCCTCAAATAAACCCTTAAGACATCCAATTAAAAATTCTTTGTTTCGCCATACCCATTTGGGTAATTTTATCGGAAGTTTTCCTCTAGCTCCTATGGGTATTCCCAATCTTTCACCTAAATGCTGCTGGTAGATTACAATATCCGCACATTCACTATTTTTCCTTTTACGTATTCTAGGTTCCTTACTAAAAACTTTATGCATGATGTCTTGAGCATATTCTAACAATAATGGTTTATCTGTACCCAAAACTATTCTTAAACACTCGGTACGAGGAAATTTATACAAATTACCATCCCCTAAAATTAAACCTATGATAAAAGCTAGATTAACATCTTTTGAAAATTCCTGGTAGGAACTAGGAATTAAACCTTGTTTGCGCGCATTTTCTCTCCAAACCGCAAAATTATCGATCTCTTTTCTTCTAAATGTAACAGAGATTTTCTTAACACGATAATCTGTATCTTTTGTTTTACCTTTATTCCAGGGTGGTGGCCGCCTTTTAAGGCTCATAAGCCATTTTTTGTATCTCGGATCGTCTTTTGGAAGCAGACTAGCAATAATAGGAAAATGAATATTATTAGCCACAATTCATTTTACCATTAGGCGACATCGTAACGAAAGAGGCTTATTTACTTAGAACTAATGAGGGAATTTGCGCAGGCCCCAGCCGGAGATCATGACTGAAATAGAAAAAACTGCTGCCAATCCTACCGGAAAACCGGTGTTGGGTAATGTTTGAGTCCCATTCTGAGTACGATCGACTATTCTATCGTAAGCAGACGCAGGAGTTGCAGAAGGAGAAGGGGTGGATGAACTTTCAGCATTTTGTCCTAAAACAGAAGGTGTAGGACTAGCTTGTGTTCTCGTAAAACTACTGGGAGATAATCTTCCGCTGAGTAAAAAATATCCGACGGCTATAGCCGCCAAAACCAACCCGATAGTTATGAATCTAAGCCATCTGGAATCATCCATGGCCGCAATTCTACCACAAACCTATAATTATTGCAAGAGGTTGTTGTATTAAAGCCTTAACTGGTAGATTCTAAAAATTCCAGCGCCTCTTTTACTCTTTTTAAGGCCTTATCTTCACCTAAAATTTGAATGCTTTCAAAAAGCGGTGGCGTTACAGTCTGCCCTGAAACTGCCACCCTAATAAGTTGGAACATATCCCCTGCTTTTATGTCTAACTCATCAGCTAATCCTCTAAAAGTCTTTTCAAAATCTTTATTCTTCCAAGGTTTTTCCATATTTTCCAATTTTTCCATAATCTTAGACAAAATCTCATTTTGATCTTTGATGTTTAATTTTTTAAATACTTCTATATCATATTCCAGCTTTTCCCATAAAAAGTCAGTTAACGGCACAAAATCTGAAAGCTTCTTTATTCTCTCTTTGATTAAAGGTACCACTAGGGCAATTTTCTCTTTTGCAGGATGATCAACCAAAAATTCATGTAACCTTTTAGTCAGTTCTCCGTCGCTCATCCTTCTAATATACTCCCCATTCATCCACTCGAGTTTGGTGATATCAAAAATAGGGTTGGCAATATTCACATCCGAAAGGTCAAATTCTGAAATCATTTCGGAAAGAGATAAAATTTCTTTACCGGAAGGTGGAGTCCAACCAAGTAATGCCATAAAATTTAAAATAGCTTCCGGTAAAAATCCGTCTTTGCGAAACTCGGAAGCTGGCTTTGCCCCATGCCTTTTGGAAAGCTTTGATTTATCAGGCCCTAAAATAATCGGCAGGTGCGCATACTGCGGTAATTCCCAGCCAAAAGCTTCAAAAAGCATGACATGCTTGGGGATTGATGAAATCCATTCAGCACCTCTAATCACCGGATTTGTTTCCATTAAATGGTCATCCACCACATGTGCCAAATGATAAGTGGGAAAGCCGTCTGACTTTAAAATCACAAAATCATCCTGGGTGGCATTATCGAATTCAATTTTTCTATTTCCTACCAAATCAACAATTGAAGTCTTCCCCTCTTTTTTTGTTTTGAAATAAATCGCTCCGTCTTGCTCATATGCAAACTCACCCATCACTAATTTCTTGGCATGTTCTTTATAAATATCCGCTCGTTTAGATTGAAAAATCGGCTCACCATCAACTTCAAGTCCCAACCAATTTAGCGTTTCAATAATATCTTCTGGGGAGCCTTCCACAATACGGGCTCTGTCAGTATCTTCAATTCTTAAAGAAAAAGTGCCATTTCCTTTTTTGGCTACCAAATATTCATAAAGCGCGGTTCTAACCCCTCCGATGTGTAGCGCGCCGGTTGGTGATGGCGCAAATCGAGTCTTAATCATGCATCTATTATACCAGTCACAAATTTTTAAAGTATAATAACAATCAATAGTTCGTAATGGACAATTCGGTAGATAAAGTTAAATAATAGAATAAGAAACGTACCGAATTTGTCCAAAAAAATTTATGACTCTTACTCAAACTGCCACCCTGGTAAAACAGGTTATGAAAATCTCCATTATCGCTTTAGTGTTAGGAACTGCCAGTTTCATAGGTTTCAAGATTTGGTACGCATACTATCTGGCGCACTTGCCACCGGTTGAGGAAAAACCGGATACAAAATTTGGTCTACTCCCAAAGCCTGATTTACCTCAAGGTAGTGTTTCTACATCAAATTTTTCATATTCTTTGGATACAACAACAGGGGGTTTACCCAAAGTAGGAATAGATCCTGGTTTTGAAAAAATTATCAAAGTCTATTTTGTAACTCAAACTTTTGCTTCGCTTCTGGCACCGGAAAGATCCGAGAGCTTGGCTAAAAAATTTGATATAAACTTACCCCCGATTATTTTAAGCGAAATAAGGTACAGATTTAAAGACAAAGATAAGGAGCTGTTGGTCGATTTGGATAATGGTAATTTTTCCTACAGCAAAGCAGCAACCATATCAGCCAAGGTTAGCCTGGATGATGACGACAAATTAGTATCTGATTTTGGACAGATCCTTTCTACCTTAGGAGTGATGAAAGACGGGCTAAGAAATGCTAGAAGTAAAATTACTCTTTTGAGAGCAACCGGAGGAAACTATATCCCCACCCAACTTAGGGCAGAAGCCGTAGCTTCTCAAATTTCCCTATGGCCTGCCCCAATAGATAAAAAATCAATTTTCACCGCCGATTTTAATAAATCGTTGGTTAGCGCTACTGTTTTTGGCAGTGCCGGTAGTTTAGATAATTACTTATCCTTAAATTTTACCTATTATCCGATTGACACTTCGACCTTTGCAACTTATCCGGTTAAAACACCTGAAGCGGCATTTGATAATTTAAGAAGCGGCAAAGGAGTTATAATAGTTGAACCCGATAAACCTCAAGTCTCTATAACTTCTGTTTCTTTGGGATATTATCTTTCGGAAAATTATAGTCCGTATTTACAACCGATATACGTTTTCGAAGGACCCAACTTTGTAGCCTACGTGATTGCTATTAGTGAACAGTTCCAAGCTCAGACCAGGTAAAATTAGTATAAGTCCAATCAATCAACCTGGTCGTTTCCCCAAACCTGTCATCGCTCCCCAACACAACTAATAAGACTCTGTATCCATTTCTTTCAATTAAAGTTACTAAATTTTCTTTAGCTTCACGGGTGGTTCCGGTTTTAACACCCAAAACACCGTTGATCTGTGACAGGAGTTTATTCAAATTAATCAGTTGATGTGTATATTTTTTATTTAAAGAAACAATGTTCGTTTCCTTTGTAGCAAAAATTCTTGTCAGAGTAGTATTTTTTAAAGCTTCCTCAGTAATTTTGGAGAGATCTGCTGCAGACGAGAAGTGATACGGACTATCAAAACCAGCCGGGTTATCAAAATGGGTGTTTTTCAAATTTAACTCCAAAACCTTTTTATTCATAGCCGATACAAAACTTAAAACTCCCCCGGGATAATTTTCGGCAATTGTATAAGCCGCATCATTACCCGAATTTAAAAGCATGCCGTAAAGTAGTGACCTAAAAGTGAAATTTTCTCCGGCATCTAAACCTGCCTTAGACCCAGGGGTATTTGCGCTACTTTCAACGGTTAATACCGAGTTTTGTTTAAAATACTCGCTTGCAACCAATGCCGTCATAATCTTTGTCGTGGAGGCAATCGGAAAAGAAACTGATGAATCTTTTTGATACAAAGTAGTATTGGTAGCCAAATCTTTAATTAAAACTGCCCGGGCTGCAAAATTTGGAAGGGGTAAATTTCTACTAATAGGCGGGATATTGTATTTTTGAATACCTGCAACTTGAGAATTATTCTGAGGAATCTGCAAACTAATAAGCAAACTATCCATGGAGTCAACTAGAAATGGAAAAACAGTAGTGATTGTAATTGCCAGTAAAATTAAAACTGCACAGTAGAAATAGTATCTCATTTCAACCTAATATCCACTCTTTCCATATCTCTTGGGAAAAGGGAGGCTTCCCTAATATTGGCAAGGTTTAAAACATGCATGGTGATTCTCTCTAAACCAAAGGAAAATCCTCCCTCCGGAGGCATCCCAAACTTAAAAGCTTGAAGATACATCTGGAAACTGTCGGGTTTCATACCACGGCTTTTAATACTCTCAACCAGCTGTTCGTAATCATTAATCCTTTGGCTACCACTCATTACCTCTACCCCCCGAAACAATAAGTCATAACTTAAACTATACTCAGGATCTTTCGGATCCGGCATGGTATAAAATGGCTTGGCGCTGGTAGGAAAGTGTGTCACTGTTACAAAATCGCTGCCATGCTTCTCTCTCGACCATTTGCACAAATCAATTTCGTCTTGTGGTGTTAAATCTTTTTCTTTTCTATTGTCGCGCCCAAATTCTTTAAAAATTATTTCCTGAGATTCTCTTAAAGTAAGTCTGGGAATTTTACCGAAAGCGATTTTTTCAACACCAAACTCGGATAAAATATCCCCACTCTCCTCTTCTGTGATCTTTAACATTTTGATTGCTACCCCTTCAAGATATTCTAATAAGTCTTTAAATTCTACAAAACCGATCTCAACATCCATCTGAGTTGACTCTGTTAGATGTCTCGTGGTAACCGAGGGCTCGGCTCGGTAAGCTTTGGCAATAGTAAAAACTCGCTCAAAGACAGGCACTAGCATTTGTTTATAAAGTTGAGGGCTTTGGGAAAGGTAAGCACTGCGACCAAAATAATCTATCTTAAAAACTTCTGCTCCTCCCTCGGTTGCCCCGGCCACAATTGTCGGCACCACAATTTCTGTGCATCCTAGCTCATGTGCTGCTTTTCTGAATCCGTCTAAAAGAGTGGCTTGGACTTTAAAAATAGCTTTTACTTTTGGGTGCCTCAGTATTAGCGAACGATAATCAAGTAAAGTTGGCAGTTGTAAATTTAGGTCTTTCCCTCCCATGTCAAAAGGTAGCTCTTCCGCTTTGGATAAAATTTCAATACTTTCGGCTGAAATTTCTATTTCACCTGTGGGAATATTTTTGTTAACTAAATTTTCCGGTCTTTTGTTAACTTTTCCGGTTATACAAACTACATCCTGGGGGTGTAAATCAGGTGCCTTTCCCCCGTCTGCTACAACTTGGATTAGTCCAGATCTGTCACTAATATCTAAAAAAAGGATTTTACCGTGATCACGTCGGGTCGAAACCCACCCGCAAATCTTAACTTGCTCTCCAGTTTTATTCTTGCAATCTAAGATTAAAGTGCGTTCCATTGAATCTAACCCATCATAACAGCAGAGGCTTAATATTGACAAGATGGTAGCTATGGCTTAAACTACTAAAAGTTAGGTATAAACAATATGAATTTATTAAAAGTTTGGTATTTTTACTTTTATTTTGCCTTCCGAAAGGAGGGAGGTTTATTGGAATAACCTTAACTAAAAAGGTTTTGACCAATTTTAGCCTCCCGAATGGGAGGTTTTTTTATGGAGAAAATATGGCAGTAGCAACAGCAGAAAGATTGAAAAGTCCAGTTAATATAGAGCCTCTTTTAAATGGCATAGGAGGATTAATTAAACTTGATCGAAATAAAGTTTCGAAAGTAAGTCCCTGGGAAACCATCTGGGAAACAAGAATCCCACATGAAGTGATTTTTACTACCACTGCATTCTGTTTAAAACATCAGACTGCCTTATTATTCCCAGTAAGTCCAGAACAAAACGAAGGAGTAAACCACTGGAGAAATCAAACAAAAAGAGATTTAATAGACCATTTCAATCAGACTCCTCGAAGTAAAGAGGTGTGCAGAAGATTACGCAAAGCTCACATGATTATACCTTTTGATCTGACAGAAATTGATATGAGAGAAACTTTGGGTGAAAGATGTCAAAGATTTTTAGATAATGTTACCATAGGCAGAAATAGACTATTGAAAGTAATCAAGTGAATGGAGAGGATTAAAGAATGAAAACAAAACCTTTATATCTTGATGATTCATATCTTAAAGATATGAATGCTGAGGTTTTGGAAGTTTTACCGGAAGGCGAAGGCCAGCACCGAATGATCCTGGATCAAACGGTTTTTTATCCCATGGGCGGTGGCCAAGCGACTGATCAAGGAGAGTTAAAAGGAGATAACTGGTCCGGTGAAGTTTATCAAGTGATAAATAGGGACGAAGAAATTTGGCATTTTGTAAAAACAACTAATACTCCGACTGTTGGAATGAAAGTTCATGGGAATATTAACTGGGATAGAAGATATAAAAACATGAAACTTCATTCAGCCGGCCATGTTATCGATTTTGCCATGTTTTTGCTGGGGTTATCCCCTAAAACTCTAGTACCTATGAAAGCAGACCACAATAAAAATCCTCATATTGTTTACCAAGGCGTTTTAACAGAAGACATTAAACAAAAGCTGGAAGACAAATCTAATGAATTAGTTTCCCAAAATTTAAAGTTTACTTGGTATTTTCAACCCTTAGAAGATCTTCAAAAAGAAGCTATTTATCTCATCCCGGGCCTGCCAACAAATAAACCCTTAAGAACCTTAAAGCTCGAAGGGATAGGAGCGGTAGCAGATGGTGGAACTCAAGTAAAAAATACAGGTGAAGTTGGAAAAATAAAAATTGAATCAATCGAAAAAGAAGAGGGTCTTACGCTTGTTAGATATTCAATCGCTGGTTGACAAAATTATATGGGTGTAATATTATCATATAATCCTATGTCGAAAATCATCGCTATAGATTTAAAAAGAGTTGAAATTTCAGTTGTCCTCCTTATAGTGCTCCTTTCCGGAGCATATCTGGGAGGCCTTTTTAGATTCTAATTAAAATCTAAAAAGAAATAAATTGACGCCTCCCAAGAACGGGAGGTTTTTTTGTGGAAAAATACAGAAAGGAGGAAATAAAGATGCCAACACCAGAAGGTGAACCAACTCATTCAAGAATATTTCGTAATGGCAAGAATGGTGCTCTACAAGCAAGAGGTTTTGGTGGAGTAGATCCAGATAATTGGAGGTTCAATCATGAAACACAAAATTATGATTTTATTGGAGATCTAGATCCTGATGATATCGACCCTACTACCACTTCACCAGAAAACCCCATAAAACAAGGCGCGCACGTAATTAAAGAGGTGGCCAACAAGATAAAAGGAATTAAGTAATTTTTATATCTTTAACTTTTAGTTGTAATTTATCGTTACCATTATAGGTATCAAGTTCCAGATTATATGCCAGGTCTATTATTTGGCCGGATTTTAGAAGGTTGACCCACTCACCCATCCCAAAGGCAATAAAGTCCAAATCATCTGCCCTGCCCTTCAGGTGCTTACCTTCACCTACTGTCCTTATATCAGAAATTCTCATGCCTCTTGTGGCAAATACAGGTCTTTTATTATCCATCCCAAAAGGCTCAAACTTTTTAAGTTCACTAACTAAAGCCTTAGTCAACTGTTTACCACTTACTTCAGCTTCAATTTCTAAAACCCTCCCCTCCTCCGGCAAAACTATTATATGTTCTTCCAGTCTTTTCTTAAAAACTTCTACATGCTTGCTTAAAAGAGAAAACCCCGCTGCACCCGGATGGCCTCCCACATCAATTAAAATATCAGAATGTTTTCTAATTACTTCAATAATATTTATCCCGTCTATGGAACGGGCAGAGCCTTTGGAAACTTCTTCACCAACAGATATCGCAATGGCGGGTCGATAATGCTCTTCGGTAATTTTGCCTGCAACCAACCCGATAATCCCAGAAGACCAATCTTTGCTGGATAAAACATGGATTTTCTTACTTCTATCAACCAGTAATTTCGCTTGCTCTATCGCTTCCATGGTCATTTTTTGGCGGGTGGCATTAGTCTCACATAAAAGCTTTGCTAATCTTTTTGCCTTTAGTGGATCTTTCGTGCAAAGGAGTCTCAAGCTATCTATGGCATGCTCTAGTCTGCCCATGGCATTTAACCTAGGGCCGATCATATAGCCTATCTCAAAAGACCCGATACTACCTGATCTTATTCCGCACTCATTGATAAGCGCGAGCAAACCGGGATTTTCTGTTTTATTAAGAATCTTTAATCCCTCAAAAACAAATGCCCGACCCAAGCGAACAAGCGGAAGCAGGTCACAAACTGTGGCAATTGCTACAAACTGCAAAAGTTCCACAGCTAATTCTTTTTTGATTAAGTCGCGGATTAAACACCAGGCCACTGCTGCCCCACACATCTTGGTTGAGTGCACTATCTCAAAAGCATCCGGCTTTTTCTTCCCCGGAACATGGTGATCTGTAATAATCAAATCTAAGCCGATTTCTTTGGCAAACTTTGCTTGGTCCACTGCTACAATTCCGTTATCAACAGTGATCACCAACGAAGCTCCGGAATCCCTTGCAAACTCCAGTCCCAACCTTGATAATCCGTAACCTTCTTTTTCCCTATGAGGTATATAAGGCAGTACTCTTGCACCAATCGATGTTAGCGCTTTATATAAAATTGCAGCGGCGCATATTCCATCGGCATCATAATCACCATACACTACAACTAACTCATCTTTCTCGACTGATTGTAAAATTCTTTTAGCTACCTTTGGTATTCCGGGAATCTTTAAATCACCGCCAAAATCTTCTAATTTAGGATGAAAAAATTGCTCTTTATCTTCTACTGTATTTATACCGCGGTTAATTAACAGCTGTTCAACTAAGTCGTCACTTTTTCTTGGTGCCACTTTCCAACGCATAGTGTTAAAATTACATCATGAATTATACACTACCTAATGAAGTGAAGATGATTCTGGATAAATTCCAGGAGGCTAAATTCCAAATTTATATTGTGGGAGGGGCAGTCCGTAACCTTTTAATGAAAAGTAACGTTTCCGACTGGGATTTTACCACGGATGCTAAACCGGAAGAAATCTTAAAGATTTTTCCGGAAGGCTTCTATGATAACAAATTTGGCACGGTTGGCGTTTCCTCCAATTTAGGCAATTTGGAAATTACCACAATGCGTAAAGAAGGTATCTACAAAGATTATAGACATCCTGTTAACGTTTCATGGACTAATAAAATAGAGGAAGACCTGGCAAGAAGGGATTTTTCGATCAATGCTATTGCGCTGTCACAAACCAGTGAAATAATCGATCCTTTTAATGGTCAAGATGACATCAAAAATAAAATTATCAAGGCTGTTGGAAACCCTACCCAAAGATTCAAAGAAGATGCTCTCCGTTTAATACGGGCTATCAGAATAGCAACAGAACTGGAATTTGAAATAGACCCCAAAACAGCTCAGGCCATCAAAGAAAATGCTCATCTTATCAAAGAAGTTGCCAACGAGCGGATACGCGAGGAATTATTCAAGCTTCTAGAATCGAGTAATCCATTTAGAGGAATTACAAAACTTAGAGAAACAGGAATGCTGAAAATTATCTTACCTGGGCTGGAAAACTGTTTTGGCATAGTTCAGGAAGGGCCAAAACATGATCGGGTTTATGATATTGGTGAACACTCGCTCCTCACCCTTAAACATACCCCATCGAATGATCCGCTGGTAAGACTCGCTGCGCTTCTGCACGATATTGGTAAAGTTGACACTGTTAAAACTGCACCAGATGGAAATGTCACTTTCTATAACCATGACGTGGTTGGCGGTAAATTAGTTTTAAAAATTGCCAAAAGATTTAATTTATCAAAAAAACAAACTGATAAATTATACCGATTAGTTCGCTGGCATCTATTTACAGTTGACGAGAATCAAACTGATTCCGCTATCAGAAGATTCATCAAAAATGTGGGTAAAGAAAATATTAAGGACATAATGGCGCTTAGAATTGGGGATAGGTTAGGGGGTGGAACCCAAAAAGCAATTTCTTGGAGGATGGAAAAATTTGAGGAAAGGATAAAGCAAATCCTCAAAAAACCATTTTCCATTTCCGATCTAAAAGTTAATGGTAATGACGTGATGAAAACTTTGAACATTAAACCTGGTCCAAAAATAGGAGAAATCTTGAATAAACTCTTTGAAGAAGTGCTGGAAGATTCATCAAAAAACAAAAAAGAGCTTCTTTTAGAAAAAATCAAACAACTGGCTTAATGCCCAAGTTTTTCTTCCCACCAAACGAGCAAAGCTGTTGCATTAAAGATGGAAGAATAAGTTCCGGAAATAATTCCCACCAAAAGAGCTACCACAAACCATTTTAAAGTTTCCCCGCCAAACAAAAGCAGAGCCAGAAGCACAAAAACTACTGTTAAAGAAGTATTTAAAGATCTTCCCAGTGTTTGAATTACTGAGAGGTTAGCTACATCAATGAATTTCTTCCCCATATGTTTAGTTAAATTTTCCCTAATCCGATCAAAAACAACGATAGTATCATGAACAGAAAAACCGATAACCGTTAGAAGAGCTGTCATAAAAAGAGTATCGACTTCAACACTTAAAAATTTTCCCAGAATTGCAAATACCCCGACAACTAATAAGATATCATGCACCAGCGCCAAAACTGCAGTTATACCAAACCTCCAAGATGAGGCCGGCTTGGGTATTTTTCTAAAAGAGAAGGCGATATAGAGAACTATTACTAAAGACGCTACGATTACTCCAAGTAGTGCTTTTTGTCGAAGCTCTGATCCTATTATCGGTCCCACAAATTCCACCCTTCTTTCTTCTACCTTACCGAACTTTTCATTTAAGTTAACTTTAAGATCGTTTATTTTACTTTGCTCTACAGGTTTGGTCCTGATGATGTAAGTTTTATTTTCAGAAGAAGTTATTTGACCTATCTCAATACCTTGTGAGGAAATTTGTTTGTTTAATTCATCCAAATTTACATTTTTTTCAAAACTATATTCAAGTAGAGCTCCTCCGGTAAAATCTATGCCGAGCTTAAGTCCCGAGGTAATTAAATAATATAACCCCGGTAAAATAATCAGCAAAGAAAAAACAAAATAATAAAATTTATACTTCATTAAATTACTCATCTATTTTTTGCCTCCTTTAAATCTTTCTTGAGTTCTTCTTTTAAATCATCCGCAGTTGTTTTTATTTTGTCTTCAATATTATCAACCTTTTCATTTAAGAATTTCCAAATTTTACTGTGGTCACCATCCTGCAGGTGGTTTAAGAAAACCCGTTTGTCCTGAGGGGAAAGTTCAGACAAGACGGCATCTAAAATTGTATGATGCAGACTGGAATCTATTAAACCGGTCAGGTGAACTTTCTGTTCCTCTGTCAAATCCATCTTATCTAATTCCACTACTATAGATTCTATTTCAATTAAATGTGAATAAAATTGTTTCATAATTTTGTTACTTCAAAATTAACAGGTTCTGATGTTCGAGCAGTATAATTTTTAAACACTGCGAGAACATCATGGTCCTTATGCTTCTCCTTTAACTTTAACCGGACCCAAAGGAACTTCATTTTTTGGGTCATCAATAAAAAAATACAACACCGGGCCTTTTCTAGAACCCGTTGCAAGTCCTAATGCATCCATCACTTCAGGCGATCCTCCCAGGTGTTTGCCGGTCCAATCAGCAGGACCTGCATCACCAACTACCGCAACTACTGCTTGACCAGTACTAGGATTAACAATCAACATCTTTCTAAATTTAAAAAAATCCCTATATTTTACAAGATTCTCCGCAAAACCCGGAGCTAAAAATGTTTGTACGGCCAAATAATAACGCTCCCTCTGCTTATCAATTTCGCTGAAATCTTGCTTTGTAGGTGCAAAATAACCCCAAGCGCCTAAACCTGGCGCAATTCCAGCACTACCGTAGTTTGCAAAATCCGAGGCAGTATCTGCATGAGCGTATAAGTTATCACCGGGGTAGCGGTACAAATGCTGCTCTCCCCCAATTAAACCATAATTTCTATTAAGCCGAATGCCATCTATTTCTGCTATCACTTTAAACCCAAAACTTCGGGATAAAATACTCTCTATATCTTGCTCCTCTAAAGAATCCAAAGGTCTTATTTCTTTAGGTATTCTATCAGATAAAATTTGAGCAAGTAATACATTCTGATCATAACCTTTCAAGATTCCATCATGACTGACAATTAAATTAGGAGCGGGTAATTGTTGTTTGTTAGGGCTAGATATTAACATCAGCCCTCCCAATGATCCTAGGGCCAAATGCTTCAGAGATTGACCGTGCTTTTCCCAAAATTTATTTTGGATGGTGCGATGACGCCCTGTCCATTTCTTCCTTAAATATTCATAGTGTGGTGTTTTTGTTTTAAATTTCATTTTTCGAAGAAAAATAGTCCCATGGTTTATCTAATAAGTAACCTCAAAAATGTTCTTGTTACCACATAGCTAGTAAACATAGAGACTATTACTCCAATTGCCAAAGTTATGGCAAAACCACGTACCAAAGATGTACCCATGCCATACAAAATGGCTGCAGTAATAAGCGAAGAGACATTTGAAGCCCAGATTGAAGACCAAGCTCTTTTAAATCCCAGATCTAAAGCCAGGGTTTTATTCTTACCCCAACGGATTTCTTCCTTCATCCTTTCAAAAATTAAGATATTGGCATCAACTGCCATACCGATTGATAATATAAACCCGGCAATCCCTGCCAAAGTTAAAGTCACAGGAGGTAAAATAAAAAGACCGGTTTTAAAAATTGAGAGGATCAAAAGGGTATAGATAATTAGTGCGCCATCAGCAACCAATCCCAAAATACCATAGTATGCCCCCATATAAACAGCTACCACCAAAAGTCCGATGATGCCGGCTACTAAACTTTTATTCACTGATTCCTGACCTAGTGTCGGCCCAATAAAATGTTGGCTGATTAGTTTTATCGGTACTGGCAATGCGCCGGCATTGAGTTGCACACTTAAATTTTTTGCTTGTTCTGTGGTAAACTGCCCGGTGATTACAGCGTTTCCGCCGGCAATCTCCTGCTGGACAGTCGGGGCAGAAACAGGCTCGTCATCCAAAAATATCGCCAGGGGTTTATTGATGTTTCTTTTAGTAATTTCGGCAAATTTTTTGCTGCCTTCGCCGGTAAACTCAATTGCCACCTGCGGCCCTGCTCTTGCTCCCTGATCTGAACCAAAAGTGACCTGCGCTTTTTTCAAATCCGCTCCGGTTAATCCTGTTGGTTTAGCAAATAATACCAGAGGCACCCCGGATTTAGTGGCTTCAGCCTCTTCTGCAGATAAAGTGGCAGGTAATTCCCTAAAATCAAGCTGAGCTGTTTTCCCCACCAAATTTGCGGCAGATGAAGCATCCTTAATTCCTGGCAGCTCCACTAAAATTCTTCTTTGTTCTCCCAGTTTTGATGTCTGCACCAGTGCTTCTGAAACACCGAATAAATTTACTCTTCGCTCTATGACTCCTTTTGCAGATTCCAGTGCACTGTCACGGTCTTCTGAACCAATCTTGTCCATCTGGGTCTCCAAGATTAGTTCGGTCCCACCTTGTAAATCAAGTCCTAATTTCAAAGGAAATATTCCCAAAAAGTTAATTTTCTTGCCAAGGATTTTTAAGGTAGGCGCTTGCTCAATAGGCGGGATATTTACCCAGAGCGCAAGAAAAGTCAAACCCAATATTATCCATAAAATTACTCTCGGTCGCATTAAACCATAACCCCTTCTAAAAGCTCGTCCTCATCTCCAATCAACATAACTTTTGGTTGAATTAATACTCGTAAGATAAACGGGTCACGTCTTTTGACTCTAAATCGAAACTCCGCTTCATCCATAAATGAATAGTTTATCTCTGTCTCTCTCTTTGCTTGCTCGTCTGAGATGATTGCTTGCAACTCCGGTAGTACGATATTCCCTACAACCAACATATCAACATCATCTGTTGCCGATAGTTTACCTTTTAAAAATTTTGTTGAAATAAAAGCAAACCTTACTTTACCAAGTTTTTGTTTATTCTTGATCAAATTTCCACCTAAACCTGTAGTTTTAGCAACTAATGATAGGAGTTCCTTGTAGTAGATATAATCCTTTTTAAATCTATACAGCCTTCTGTTTGCCCGCCATTCTGATGAGGCCATCCCGTATTTTTCCATCCTGGCGAGCTCTCTTCTGACAGCATTAATCTCTTCAGAAACCCTGCGGACTATCTCACGGACATGAAAAAGCGCATCAGTAGAAGATAAAAAAAGTTGTAGTATTTTTACCCGGACTCTTGAGATAAAAAGTTCCTCAAGCATTGTAAACCTCCTTTCCGGGCAGAAAGTTTTAGTAACTTACTTTCGATCCCTCCGGGACAGTTTGAATCCAAATTTGACCCCTATTAAACTCTATCTCGCGACCTGTACCATCTACATATTTAGTTCTTGCAGTTCTTTTGGGTTTAACCCATTTACCCTCCACTACATTACCATCTTGGAAAATTAATGCCTTACCTGAACCGACTGTTCCATACAATAGATGAACATTCCCCGGATAGCCATCATTGGCATTAGATTCTCTTTCAAATTGAATAATAACAACTTTTGCATCAAGTTGTTGCTTATTATTTAAATCAATATGGGGTTCGCCATTTTTCCTTTTGTATGAATTTGTAGTCATCTCATAATTCCACTCTACTTGGTACCCCGGCTGTGACTCCCAGAAGTTAACTGTAATTTTAGTGGTGGTACTACCACTCTTATCTTCCTTAAACTTCCAAGGGACAAAATTATCATCCCATTTTACCCCTGCCGAATCTGTGGCCAGGAAGCCGCGTTTTGCTCCGACTTCCCAAAGTTTTTGGGTGGTCGAATACATGGTGTGCTCTGTGGCAACAGGATGACCTAATCTTTGATAATCCCTCCAAAAAACAGGGAACCCAATACTAAATTGGTTTAAATCCTTAACGCCATATTTAATAATTTGTGACAGCGCATCAGCCGGGCCCGGAGTATTAGCTCCTCCCACATGTGCGTAAAGTGCATCATACTCTCCTAACCAATCAAGAAAATAAGTTCTGGCTGATCTAACAGGTCCAACTTGGATATCTGAAAGATTGCAGTAAAAAAGTGCCATAAATCTGGTAATTCCACCTTCTGCGACTGCCTCATATATGACATCAGCCGAAGCTATTCCTGATTGAGGCCTTGCTTCGATGTGATTTTCAATCATCACAGCCAAAGGTCTTCTCTTTTCCCAAAACTCTTTTGCCTTTTTTGTGTGCTTGCTGCCGTTTAATGGACAATTTTCGGTTTTAGGCTCATTTGGATCCTCAACAAGTGCGTTAGTGGGAGTCGGTAATGATGATACTAAATCTTCCCCGGGAGCAGGAGTCACCCTGAATTGGTTAAATAAAGAATAGGACAGACTTGTTGAGGCCCCATATAAGACTACCCCTAGTATAATTAGACTCAAAACCTTTTGTAAATTTGTTAAACCTTGAAATATATTTATAATTTTATTCATCTTCCATTGCTTTTTTAATTACCTGTTCCTCTTCTTTTGATAACTGATACTTCTTGCTTTTTCCGCAAATTACTTCTTTGCCAAATACTCTGGTTCCCACCCTTGCATGTAAACTTGTTATTACAATTCCCGACCCTTTCTGATCCAGGAAACAAGCTGTAAAACTTATGTCCCCTCCTGTATCATCATAAGGATTAAAACGCAAAAGCTCCACCCGTTGTATGTGTTGTAACCCTTGATTTCTAAATGCTTCGACTGCACTCTCCAAATCAGACAACTCACCCCTAAAACTTTCAATCGTTTTCAATATCTCTTCAAACTTTTTTCTGATATCTCTTTCTCCAGACCTTGGAAAAAACGATTTTAAAAACTTACTTTGCCGCAAAAAAAATAAACTTAAAACTCCAAGCCAAACTACCAAGATACCCAGAGTTGCGGGACCAACCCAATCCGAATACATAAGTTACTCTTTAAATATAACGATCTTGCTAAAGTTTGTCAATGAGAGCTTAAGAGTCTAAATTTATATCAGTTAATATGATCACCTTCGCAGAATTTTTTGCATAAAATGCCGCGGGAAGACTCTTGATATCCTGTTCCTGAAACATTTTTTCTAAAATAGCTCTTTTGTTTTCTCCAAAGACAATAATTATAAACTCATTAACTTCATTTAAAGCTTCAAATGTTAAAGTAATTCTTTTGCCGAAAGGCCCGTTGATATCATCATAGGCGACTACCCATCGACTGTGGTCATAATCCAACCCCGGCTTGATACCGGCTGTATGACCATCGCTACCAATCCCCATGACTGCCAGTTTCTTGGGAAACTTTTTAAAAAGTTTTTGAATCGTTTGTTCGTATTGTTCAGCTACAATATCCATATTGTCTTCCTTTAAAATTTTAAAATAGGGAATTCCTTCATTATTTAAATGCCTTACCAAACCAGTATTCTCTATCATTTTCTCGTTACTGTTTTCATGCATAGGCAAACCGTATCTTTCATCAATCAACGCTATTGCGCCTGGCCTTAACTTTTTATCCCGAGCAATCAATTGGTACAACAAATCCGGAGAGGTGCCTCCGGATAAAAATAACAATGTATCTTTATCTACTGCTTTTGAAAGAAGTTCTAAGGCTTTCTCTGAAGCCTCTTTTTTATCCTTACAGCGAATAATTTCCACATTATCTTTAATCATTACTTTACAAATATACCACAGATATCGTGGATAGCCTGTAGTTTTAGATTCAATTGGTGCTTGACAGGCTCGCTATATCATGCTAGGCTCAACTGAGCGTAATAGTTCACTTTAGTATGGCTATACAACAGACTAAAAAACAATCAGATCTGGAAAAACGCTTGATGCTACTGCGCAGACAGGTGTATGGGAAGGAACCAGATAGATCAGTAAAATCGGATAAGATCAGAGATCATCAGCAAACCGGTAAATCAGAAAATCTGGCTTTCCGGTACACTGAAACTCAGATCTCATCTGGCACACCGATCTCATCCGACCTTGCATATCTCCGTCATGACTTACTGAAAATTCTCATTTTTTCATCTTTCGCAATAGGTGCACAAATTGTTCTGTTCTTTCTTTTAAAAAATCATATTTTAAATCTAAATTTCTTCTAGAAAGGGGGTGAGTTTTTATTTTATGGCACAAATGTATTGTGTTAAGTGTCGCCAAAAAAGAGACGCTGAAAATGTACAAGAGGTGACTATGAAAAATGGCAAGAAAGCCAGCAAAGGCACTTGTCCAGTTTGCGGAACCTCTATGTTTAGAATTGGTGGCTAAAAGATAACCCCGATTAAATCGGGGCTGGTGAACGTTCACCATCTTGAAAAATCCCACGAAATCCGGCTTTGTCGGATGCAAGTGGGGTTTTTCAATGAAAATGTAACTTCTGATATACTCTTCCTATGAAATTAATTATCATTGATGGTAGTCCTGCTTCAGGAAAAACTACTTTAGGAAAATTGCTGGTAGAGGAGCTTGGGGCGCGTGGTGACAAGGCAAGATTTCTGGATTGGGATGATTATGTAGAGGCGGTAAACCCAACTTGGGTCTGGGATAACAAGCAAAACGAAGAAAGAGATAAAGGCATCGCAGGGGCAAGTCTTGCCAATGACACAGATAAATATCTTAAGCAAAATTTTATTGTCATCACAGTTGGGACATTTTTAATTAAAAGGGATTTAATTCGTTATCTTAGTAATTTGAAAACCAATATTCCTGTTTACCTTTATCACTTAAACGTCTCTTTATCTTTAAGACGTAAAAGAAACCACAAAAGAGAATATAATCCTTTATTAGATCTAGAAAAGGATCAAAGAGAAAGAGATGCAATAAAAAAATGGTATGGTCATGTTTATGAAAACATTAACTCCCCAAAAGAAGATGCTAAAAATCTATTAAAACTAGTTCGGAATAACCAAGGTCACTTAGATCTTTTGAAATTTAGATAAGTACTTCCAACTTATTCGTCCACACATTCGTCCACACTTGGGGTGGATTTATATTGACACCTGCGGATCTTTATCGGTTTTGGTGCAGAGAGCGTTAAAAAATTTTCAATAAGGCAACAGGGGGAACCGGAAACTGAACGATTAGTGAATTTCCGAGGGGGTGAGCCCCCATTAACGAAATTGAAAATTTTAGCTCGAACACCACTACCTGGACTTTTGCACACTTTTGGTCACAAAAGTGTGAAGAAAAATGTGTTAGATAATAAGCAGAGCTTGCTACTCGAAGACTCGTATAAAACACGATTGCCACACCCGCCTTCGGCGGGTTCGCAATGACAAAAAGAGATACTGAGATAATATTTAAGATTCTTCCCGTGCTCGGTATTGTAAAGCTTCTGCGATATGCTCCGCTTGGATATTTTCCGAAGCGGCCAAATCGGCAATGGTTCTGGCAAGCTTTAATACCCGGTGATAACCGCGGGCAGAAAGGTTGAGTGAGGAAACTGCCATTTTTAAAAGATCTAAACCTTCCTGAGTTAGAGTACAATACTCCTTAATGTCTTTATTGCCCATCTCTGAATTAGTCAAAATTCTGCCCTTAAATCTTTCCAGCTGGATTTTCCTTGCCGCAGTCACCTTTTTTCTAATTTCAGAAGAGCTTTCCACTTTCAAATCAGCGGATAATTTCTCTACCTCCACTGGCGGCACTTCCAAATAAATATCTATCCTATCTAAAAATGGCCCAGAGATCCGGCGTTTATATTTGGCAATCTGCCCCGGCATACAAGTGCAGTTTCTTTTTCTGTCTCCTAAAAACCCGCAAGGGCAAGGATTTTGGGCCGCTAACAGAACAAATTGGGCTGGCAGACTTATTGACCCCGATGCTCGGGAAATGGTAATACGGCGATCTTCCAGAGGTTGCCGCAAACTTTCTAAACTCTGGCGGGGAAATTCTGCCACTTCATCCAAAAATAACACCCCTCTGTGTGCCAGCGAAATCTCTCCTGGTCTGATGCTATTGCCACCACCTAAAAGACCTACATATGAAGCACTGTGGTGAGGCGAGCGGAAGGGACGCGTAGCTACTAATGATTTATTACCATCCAGAAGACCTGCTATAGAATAAATCTTGGTAACTTCTATTGCCTCATCAAAAGTTAATGGTGGCAAAATAGAGGGGAAACTTCGAGCCAACATGGTTTTACCTGCTCCCGGCGGACCTTTCAGTAAAATATTATGCCCGCCTGCCGCCGATATTTCCAGAGCTCTTTTGGCGCTTTCTTGGCCCTTAATTTGGGAAAAGTCATATTCATAATTTAAACCATCTTCTAAATTTAGAACTGGCCTCTTTACAAGTTCTAAATCTTCTTGTCCCAAAAGCAGTCTGACCAACTGTTGCAAAGATTCCGGAGCTAAAACTTCCAAACCTTCTATAATGGCCGCCTCTTGACCATTTTCCTTTGGTACTATTATCCTTTTTATGCCGCATTGTTTAGCTAAAATAGCCAGTGGTAACACTCCGTTAATTTTTCGCAAGGATCCATCCAAAGATAACTCCCCGACAATTAAAGTCTTAGTAAGATCTACTTTTTCCGGATTAGGGCTAATCTGACCAGAGGCCACCAGAAGTCCTAAGGCAATTGGTAAGTCATAAGCCGGGCCCTCTTTTGGCATATCGGCCGGTGCCAGATTAACAGTGATTCGATGAAGAGGAAAATCTGCACCAGAGTTTCTAAATGCAGCCCGCACCCTTTCTTTACTTTCCTCAACCGCTCTATCCCCCCAGTCCAACTATTGTAAAGGAGGGCAGACCTTGCATCGAGATATCTACCTCACAAGTAACTAAACTGGCATCAAGTCCAATATTGGCGGCTGATATGATCTTTGCAAGCATCTATAAACGAGTTTGTAAGCTCTGCTTTCTAACGAAGTTTTCAAGCTCCGCTTATAACAGTATACTATGGGAGGAATGAAGATAAAATGCCTAGGAGGAGAGTAAGCCAGATTCTGTTTTTAGACGATCATTTATCTAATGCTCCTGATTTCGACATTAAAGCAAGCAGCTTTGTCGGTTCTAGGATTGCAGCGGGGAGGATTGCCACGTTTCACCCGAGCATTATCTCGGTTCGTCACTGTTGCTCTAACTAGCGGTTACCCGTATCGATTTACATCGATCACCCTGCTTTATGCTGTCTGGACTTTCCTAAGCGTACTGTATGGTACACCTCGATCATCCTTCTTCCTAGGCTTATATATTATACAACTAAACTTTCTCTCCTTCAATTATCTCTGCCGCTATAATTTGAAATACTACTGCAATTGGAACCGCCAGGAGCGCTCCGGATATACCTAATAATCTACTGCCTATGGCAATTGCTAAAATTACTATCAGGGGGTTTAAACCGACGGCTCGATTCATCACTTGAGGTACTATCAAACTATTTTCCAGTTGCTGAATGATAAGATACAGGGCGGCAACTATAATACTTAAAAGTGGAGAGATTGTTAATGCAATAAAAATCGCCGGTATAGCTGAGATTATCGGTCCAATGACCGGTATCACTTCCATTACTCCAGCTATCAGGGCCAGTGGTAAGGCATACGGAATATTTAAAATAGTCAGGCCAATATATGACATGGTGCCTACCAGTAGACTCAAGATTAACTGACCCTGTACCCAAGCCCCTAATTTCTCCTCTATCTTTACAATAGACCTTCTGGCTCTCTCTTCCTTATTTCTAAACAGTGATGCAAGGCGGCTTTCAAGATTATCTTTCTCCAGTAACATATAAAAGGTTAAGACTAACAGAAATATTATTGCCAGTAGATTATCGAATACAGATAAGGTGATCGAAAATAGGTTTTTCGAAAGGGCTGTCAGTTCTGAGGATAGAAGAGTTTTATCGATATTGATACCATTAAAAAACTGGCTGACCAGTGGTGGAGATGAAACTATCAGTCTGTTACTTTGTTCTACCAATGGAGGTATGATGCTAACCAGAAACCCCGCTAAAACAGAAATTATAATAACGTATGTCAAACCAATACTTAGAACTTTTGGTAGTTTTAATTTGATAAAAAAATTGACTAAGGGGGACAGCGCGGAAACAAAAATTACTGCCACGAATAAAATTATCAAAAGATCCCGGATCAAATATATTATCCAAAGGGATAAGATAAAAAGGGCAATAAATATAATCGTCTTATGAGAAACATCAACTTTTTGCGGCATCAGAGTAATAATACCATTTGCTTACTATTTTTTCCACACCATTAGGAAAGTGTTTATCAATTATATTAAACCATGAAACATCCTTCTCCTTCTTAAACCAAGTTAGTTGGCGTCTGGCGTAACCATGAATCTTCCCCTCCAGCAACTTAATCAACTCCTGCGCACTGGTAATCTTACCCTTTAAATAATCTGCCAAAACTCCATACTCAAGTCCTAATTGTTTCATTCTTTTAAGACTTAAACCATCCTTTTGTAATCTCCTTGCCTCATCTATCATGCCTTGATCTATCCTTCTCACAACTCGTTCATCAATTCTTTGATAGAGAATTTCTCTGGGGGCAGTTAATCCGATCTTCAACATGTCATCGCGAGCGACCAAAGGGAGCGTGGCAATCTTCCCAATCCGATGAAGATTGCTTCGTCGCTTCGCTCCTCGCAATGAAGATATGGATAGTTCAATCGCCCTAATGAGTCTACGTGGGTTTTGTCTGTCAGATGTATTAAGACTTTCCCATTTATCAGGTGAAATTTGTTGCAACTTCTTTTGTAACTGTTCTTTGGAGAACTTTTCTAATTTCTTTCTTAAATCTTTATCTACTGGAATAGCTAAATTAGGTAACCCTTCAAGCACTGCTTTAAGGTAAAAACCAGTTCCGCCAACTATAATAGGTAATTTTCCTCTTTCCCAAACATTATCTATCACTCTCCCGGCATCTTTGACATAATCATAAACTGTATATTGCTTCTTTGGATCCACTACATCATACATCCAAATTTTTATACCATCCAACTCCCAAAACCATTTCTCTTTTTTAACTGTTACTTCCTTACCAGGAAGTTTCCCTGTCGCAATATCTAAACCTCTATACACTTGCCTTGAATCACAAGCTACCAGTTCACCATTAAACCTTTTTGCCAAGTTTAACGCCAAATCTGTTTTCCCAGTTGAGGTGGAGCCTAAAATAACTAATATTTTACTCATTTATAGTTACAACACGGGCCCATACTGTAAAAAAATTAATGATAATATCAACAGTAAAATAGTCGATAAATAAATCCAACTATATTTAAATAATATATTTTCGGAAAGTAAGGCTATCCCTATAAACATAGGAAAAATGCTGAGTATATAACGGGGCATACATATCCAAAAACTCATAGAATATGATACCCATAAAACAATAATTGAAAAAATTCCATAACTGATCCTAACTTTAATTAATACATATAATGACAATATTAAGGCTAAGAAAAACGCCACGATTTGTCCATACCCCAGCATAATCATCTCAAGTCCTGTCCTCCAGGATAAACTTTTAAAGACAGTAATTAGTCCTTGTCCGAAAGGAGCAAATGTTTCAAACCAGTGCTGTTTTTGAATTATTGTAAAATAGAAAAAGTCACCCCACAAAAAATAATTTAAGAACAAATAGAATAAAAACCCGCTCAGTGAAATTAATAAACCAATCGTAATATTCCGTTTATTAAAATTTTGTCGGTCTGAAAAAAATATCTCTGCAAAAATGGCTGGAATTAAAGCTAATCCTGCAATTTTTGTAGACGCCGCTAAGGAAACAAAAAGAAAGCTTAAAAAGTAACGTCTTTTTCTGGCAAAATAGAATGCAACAACCGATACCAACATAAACACAGCTTCTGTATAAGGAATGTGAAGAAAAAACGAGGTAGGAAAAAGGAATAATACTAGAACTGCTAATATGGCTGTTTTTTTGGAATAATCAAGTAAAACTAGTTTATAAAGCATTATTGCCAGCAGCACGGATGAGACAAAAGAAACTAAGTAACCTGAAATTAAAAAACTTGTTTGGAATATAAATTTAAAAATATAAATTAACAAAGGGAAAAAAGGCAACAGGATAATAAAATTAGCCTCATCTCCAATTTTTTGATAGCCAGATGATGCTACTGATATATAATGGGGGGCATCCCAAACATTCCATAATTCCCATACATTTAAATGTAGGGCTCTGGAATTTGGAACTATAGAAGCTGATAATTTCGCAATCAAGAAAAGAATTAATATTTTACAAGTTAAAACAATAAGAATAGGTATATGATATTGTTTTATTACCTGTCTCAAAATTTTCATCTTTATGGAACAATCCGGCAATAAACTAATTATATTGCATCAAAGACCAATAACAAATATCATTGAGATAACGAACTTAATTAATCTTTATGTATTTCAAAAACGTAAACCGAATTGAATTTCTTAATTTAATTTTTTTAGCTGCAATTTCCATATTTGCTATCTCGATATTTTTTTTAAACTTTGATACTCCCTGGAAACACTTCTCTGACCAAACACAAAGCTTTTTACACGGAAGGTTGGATGCTAATCCCCTTGATTTTGATAAACACGATTATGTTATAAAAGACGGAAAATACTACTGGCCGGAAGGTCCTTTCCCCTCTGTTTTACTGTTACCTTTTCAGTTTCTTTTTGGATCTAACTTTCAACAGGGAATTATGCAGCTTATTCTCATTGTCATACTCCTGCTTTCTCTTTTTAAATTAGCCAGAATAAAAGAATTTAATTTTCCCGACAGCCTTTATTTAACCGCAGCCTTCCTGATGGGTTCACCAGTTGTGGGATTAATTGTAGATCCTAAGAGCTGGTTTTTTGCTCAAGTGGTAACTGTTACAACATTAACTCTACTGCTTCTAGAATTAGAAACTAAAAGAAGATTGTTATTGATAGGGATCTTGGAAGCTGCTCTTATTGCCACCCGACCCACCTCAGGATTTATCATTCTTGCCTTAGTTGTTTTACTCTACATCAAAAAGGAACCATTGCAAAGAAAAATAAACCGTGTCATCCCTTTCTTAATACCGCTTTTTATAAGCTTAGTTGCACTTATGTGGTTTAATTACGCTAGATTTGGAAACCTAGTTGATAACGGTTACTTAAAAAATGATGTGGGAGGATTTATCGATCCGCTCAGAAGTCTGGGGCTTTTCAGCTTGCAACATATTCCAACTAATTTTTATTATTATTTTCTGGCTTCTGTAGAACCTATTACGTCTAACATCAGTGTTCATCTAAAGTTTCCTTATATAAAATATTCTGAATGGGGACTAAGCTTGCTTTTTGTAGCACCATTCTTCCTTTATTCTGTAAGGTCTTTGAAAAAAACCACAGGTTATTTAAAATCCCTCTGGCTGGTGGTAGTTGTAACTTTATTTGTTCAACTTAGCTACTACGCCCCGGGATGGGTTCAGTTTGGACCAAGATATACGGCTGATTTTATGCCTATACTGTATCTTCTAACTTTATATGCTTTAAATCGACCTAAGTTAACGGGCTTTCAGAAAATACTCATTACAGTAAGTAGCCTATTTAACGTCTATTTATTAACAACACATATCTTACTACAAGGATGAATTATGTTATCTAAAATTTTTACTAATCATAAGCTTTTGATTTTGGCGGTTACGATAAGGGTATTTTTAATTTTATTGCCAAGCTTTAAAATCGACATGAATGATTGGCAAGCTTGGAGTGGTAGATTAGTAGAAGTCACGCCTCTTCACTTTTACTCTCCAACTTATTTCTCGGATTATTTCCCGGGGTATCTCTATATGCTCTGGTTTCTTGGTGCCTCATTTAACTTTTTATTTCCTCATGCATCTATATTTAGTTTAGGATTTGAGTTTTATTTAAAGATCTTCACTAATATTTTTGATATAGCTACTGCCTATTATATCTACAAAATTATCTCTAACTATCGCAAAAACCTCGGCTTACTTTCTGCGGTTTTTTATCTGGCAAATCCGGCTTTAGCTTTTAATTCCTCCTCTTGGGGCCAGGTTGATGGAATCCTCACATTCTTCCTGATCTGTGCGGCATATTACTTAATAGAGCTTAAAAAAGCCTACCATTTCAGTTTCGCTTTAGCTTTGTCAATTCTAGTCAAGCCTCAAGGACTGGCAGTATTTCCGGTAATGCTATCTTTTCTAATTACTAACTTTAAATTCTCCAAGATTTTTAGTTTATTACTAATTCCCTTTTTATTAATTTTTCTATCCTTACCATTTTTCTTAAAAGATCCCATCTTGGGACTTTTTCATCTATTTCAAAAAAGCGCCAGTACCTATCCTTATACATCAATGTTTTCATATAACTTCTGGTCTTTTGCCGGATGGTGGGTATCTGATTCGACTAAATTTTTAAGTTTCAGCTATCAAATATGGGGTACCTTGATCTTTCTTTTTATCTTAATTTTAATCTTAACTCCGCTTGTATTTAAAAAAAGATATAAAGACAACTATCTAATCTATTTTGCCTGTGCTTTGGCAAGCTTTGCTTTTTTCTTATTTTTGACTAGAATTCATCAGCGGTATTTATTTCCTTTTTTCCCGTTCTTACTTATTACAGCATTCCTAATAAATTCAGTAAAACTAAAGATTATCTATTTAACTTTATCCTTAGTTCACTTTATCAATCTGTGGTACGTTTACTATTATTATAATTATGTATATTCAAACCCTCAGTTTTCATCCCAATTAATTTACCGACTGTTAAGTAAATATTATAACTTTTTTACTATACTTAATTTACTTGGTTTTGGAATATTAATTTTGTTATATTATAAATGCATAAATACAAAGGAAAAACATGTTCAGAAAATTTCTTAAAACAAAAAACCTATTAATTTTAATTTTGCTAATATCTGCATTTTTGCGTTTATACCGCCTTGATTATCCAAACAAATATGTCTTTGATGAGGTATATCACGCTTATACTGCTAAAGAGTATTTAAAGGGAAATAAAGAGGCCTGGAGTCCTTGGGGAAAATCCCCTCCTGGTGTAGCTTTTGAATGGTTACACCCACCTATCGAAAAAGAGATTATGACCGCATCAATGTTTATTCTCCAAAGCAGCGATGCTTGGGCTTACCGGTTACCCGGAGCACTACTGGGAATTCTGTCAGTGTTTTTGGTGTATAAATTAGCGTTACTTTTATTCAAAAACGAAACCACAGCTTTGATTTCTGCTGGGGTTTTTTCCATCGATGGATTGGTTTTTGTCCAATCCAGAACCGGCATGAATGATGTTTATCTGGTAGCCTTCATTTTAGTAAGCGTTATTTTCTTTGTTCAAAAAAGATATATTCTTTCAGCGCTATTTATGGGAATTGCGATGGCTACTAAATGGCCGGGGATTTTTTTAGCATTAATATATTTTCCTATCCTTCTATATCATCGCCAATTTAAAAATTTAATTTATTATATTTTACTTCCTCCTGTTATCTATCTTTTGAGCTATACCCATTATTTTTTAATGGGATACAACTGGAATGACTTCTTAGAATTACATAAACAAATCTGGTGGTATCAAACCAGTCTTAAGGCTACCCATCCTTATTCTTCGCCCTGGTGGTCGTGGCCGCTTAATTTATACCCTATTTGGTATTTTGTGGATTATCAAAAAAACACTATGTCCAATATATTTGCATCCGGTAATCCGGCGCTCTTTTGGGCTGGAAGCGTTGCCGTTATTTTAACCGTCTGGGAAATAGTTAAAAAAAGATCGATAAATTTAATAATTATTCTATTAGGTTTTCTCGCATTTTGGCTACCATGGTCTCTTTCTCCCCGCATCATGTTCTTATACCACTTCAGCCCCTCTGTCCCTTTCTTGTCTCTTACCCTAGGATACCAATTAAACAAGCTCTTAACTAATAAACAAGGGAAAAAACTAGCTCTGCTGCTTTTATTGCTCACAGCGATTAGCTTTATTCTAATGTTCCCATACCTCACAGGAATACCTCTTGAAAGAAATTTTATTAAGTTTTTCTTCCTGACTAATTTATCAAAAAACCCTTTTTAATCAGCTTATTAATCTTTTGCTTGATTTCGTCTTCAATTTCTTTTCTGTAAGAATAATGATGTTTTCTAGTTATCTCTCCGCAAACCTGAGGAAAGATCTCTATAATCTTTTTTAAAGAATATTTTATCTGTCTTTTATTATATACCGGAGTTATTTTTTGTAATAACCTAATCTGCTCACTGGATAAAAACTGTTCCATTCGTTTGTTTGTTTCAAGTAATAAAATATTTTTATCTTGTAAAAGCTCCATTAATTTAATAAGTGACGAAAGCAGCACTTGCAGAGCGCTGCGGGAATTCCAAATTTCCCTTTTTTGATAGTACTGGACAGCAACCACTGTCATATACCAAAAGTCTAATACTATCTCCTGAAAAAATTTTTGAAAATCAATGCTTTGCGGACGTTTTTTAAGCACCTGCTCCAAACTACCTTTAGTTTTATCAATTAGAATTTTAACTGTTTGGGTTTTGGGTCTGGAAAAAACAGAGGACAATTCGCTCTGCTTGGCAATAGGGAGCTCTAGTCTAAATAAATCATCAAATACTGTAGAAAAACCTGCCCACCTATTCTTATAAGAAAAAATTACTTTCCCCAATCTATTAACTATTTCAGGTAATTGCTTCTCAAAAATCTTAACTTTTTCGTCTTTAACAATAATGTAGGCTTCCATATCTGAATGCTCATTGTCCATATAAATACTTGTCCTGGCTTGCGAACCAACCAATATCAATCCTAGCACGTAAGGGTTCTTTTGAAGAATACTTGTGAGCGAAGTAATAATTTGTTGAGGAAATGGATTCAAAACTCTAGTCATACTTTGAGTTGATCAAAAAGTTTCCTAAGTTCCACTTTGGCTTGTTCCAAAATATTTTTTCTTTCAGGTGTTAAATTTTTGCCAGCACGATTGATATAAAAATTCAACATACTCATCGCAGATTGAAATGGTGTTCCTTTTCTTCGCAAACTCTGCTCTGCCGATTTCTTGAGTGACTTTGCGATCTTTTTCGGATTATCCCATGTAAAAACCCCTTCTTCTAAATCTAAAGCGAAACTGTGTTCTGTAACAAACTTTGACCAATATTTCTTTTTAAAAGAAGTCACTTTATCAATCTCTTTAAAGTTTTGCCGGAGGTAAAACCGGGAGTTTTCTTGTTGGGGATTTGGATGGTTTCTCCAGTTTGAGGATTTCTGCCACGTCTGGCGGCCCGGGACCTTATCAGAAAAGTTCCAAAACCAGTTATTACTACCTTTTCTCCTCGAACCAACCCATCTCTAATCAAATTAAATGTACTATTCACTGCATCAGCAGCAGCTCTTTTGGTCAGGTTTGCTTTCTTAGCAACTTTCTCAATCAGTTCATTCTTTGTCATACGACAAATAAATTACCAAATGTTTTACCTAATGTAAAGCCCCAAAACGCATTTTGCTTTTCTATCATTTTAGCAAAATGCTCATGGGTTTTACCTTTACGGAGTTGTCATCGTAGACTCTGAATAACGGGTTTCTCTAATGGCTGTTATTTTAACAGCTCCGGGAACCATCACTTCTTTGGAAATTCGCTCTGCTATATCATGTACAAGTTTGGGTAGTTCGTCATCGGGAATCCTCTCTGGAGTCACAATTACCCTCACTTCTCGTCCTGCTTGCACGGCAAAGGCTTTTTCCACGCCTTCAAAAGAGGTGGCAATTTTCTCTATATCATCCATCCTCTTAATATAATCCTCAACATTTTCGTGCCTTGCCCCCGGCCTTCCTCCGGATATAGCATCGGCAATATAAACCAAGACCGATTCATCAGCTGAAAAAGGTTTATCTTCGTGATGCTCGGCAATACAATTGATCACCTTTTCTGGCAAGCCGAATTTTTTCGCCAGTTGCACCCCTTTTTCAACGTGTGTACCCTCGTCACCATCGGTCACTACTTTTCCTATATCATGTAGTAAACATCCCAGGCGTACTACATTAACATCAGCCCCGATCATTTTTGCCAGAGCAATACCAATTTGCGTTTCTTCTTGGGTATGAACAATCAAATTTTGACCATATGAGAAACGGTACTTAAATCTACCAATCATATCAACCAGTTCAACAGGTAAATTGTAAACTCCAACATCATGACAAAGTTTCTCTCCGGCCGCTCGCATAAGTTTATTAATATCTTCTTTTGTTTTTTCCACAATTTCTTCAATCCTTTGCGGTTGAATCCTGCCGTCTTCCATCAACCTCTCCAAAGCAACTCTCGCAATCTCCCGTCTAACTGAATCAAATGAGGAAAGAATTAAGGTATCCGGGATTTCATCATCCATGACTACATCAACACCAGTCGCTTGCTCAAAAGTCCTCACATTCCTGCCTTCTTTACCAATAATTCTACCCTTCATCTCTTCATCAGGCAGTTTAACTTTGGAAGTGGTGAACTCTGAAATATAATCTGTCACACCGTGGCGCATTGCCTCGGCTAAGACTTCTTTGGCTTTTTCATCTGCCGTCAGTTTAATCTCTTCCTCTGCTTCTTTTATTCTTTTGGATATTTCAGCAGCGAGTTCTTTATCTACATTCTCTAAAAGAATTTTTTGGGCTTCTTCTTTGGACATAGAAGAAACCTTTTCTAGCTTGGAAACTAAATCTTTGCGGACTTTTTCAAGTTGCTCAAGTTTTTCATCAATCAGTTTTTGTTTCTCAGCAATCTGGCGTTCTCTTTCTTCTAAGATTCCCTCTCGCTTGGCGAGCTCTGTTGCGTTTGTATTTGATTGCGCCGTACTACTACCCGGCGAATTAATAGGCCCAAATGTTCTCTGCATATTCAAAATTGAGGTATGGAAAATTACCGATTAAAATCGGTTAGAAAGGATTACAAATGGATGAGAAACTTTATTCACCATATCCGCAAACTTCCTATAGTTTCCACTACTCAACTTTTTCATTTTACATTAAATGGGTTGTTTTTTCAATGACTTCTTTAACTATATCATACTCAAATCCTTTTCTCGTTAAAAATTCAAACGCTTTTTTCTTGAATTCTAAGGGGAGTAAATTTTTCCATACCTTCATCTTTTTTTCTAAAGCCTGCTTTGCTAATTCTTGTTCCATTTCATCTGTTGTTTGACTCAACACTTCTTCAATAATTTCTTTATCAATCCCCTTTTGGAAAAGCTCCTGCTTAAGGGCAACTTTACCCTTCTTCTTGGATCTCCTTCTTCCCTCAACCCAAGCCTTAGCGAATTCTTCGTCAGACAGAAGCCTCTTTTGTTTAAGTTTACTGACTAAAAGATCTATTGCCTTATCAGAAATCTCATCACTTCCCTTAACTTTTCTTTTAAAAGATAAATTTCGTAAGTATCCCCGAACTTCTTTCTCCGATCTAGGTCTAACATTCCACAACCTGTACATCCTTTCCGTGAGCTTCCCCACCTCTGCCTCAAATAACAATTTTTCCACATCCGCTGTATCAAGTACTTTGCCAGGGACTAGCCGATATTCCACCACCAAATCTTCATCTGCACCAAAAGCAAACTCTCCGTCTAAAAATACATTAAATCTTTTGGGACCTTGCCCTGCGCTGAGTCGAAGGGTTTTTTTCTGAGGTTCTACTGAAGTAATTTTAGGCATTTAAACAGCTTCTTCAACACCTGCCTCTTGCGGACCAACGACAATTTTTTCCTTACCTTCTTTTTGTTTTCCCCAAGCATCTCTAATCTCTTTTTCCAAAGCTTGTGCTTCTTTTTTGTTCTCTTTTAGGTAAGCAATAGACGCCGGCCGGCCCTGACCCAACATCTTTTCTCCCCAGCGGATAAATGCGCCGGATTTAGTTAAAATCCCCAACTCTATCCCAATATCCAACAACTCCCCTTCATGGGAAATTCCATTCTCGTTCATATCAAATTCCGCAATCCGGAAGGGGGGAGCAACTTTATTTTTAACAACTTTCACCCTGTGTCTTGAACCTACTACCAAATCCCCTTCTTTGATATTTTCGATCTTCCTGATATCCAACCTAACAGAAGAATAGAATTTTAAAGCCAACCCGCCGGGAGTTGTTTCCGGATTTCCAAACATTACTCCGATTTTTTGCCGCAGTTGGTTGGTAAAAATCACAATCGTATTGGTGTTGGAGACTGCGCCGGTTAATTTTCGAAGAGCCTGTGACATTAAACGGGCCTGTACACCCATTGAAGAATCTCCCATCTCCCCTTCCAACTCTGACCTTGGCACCAAGGCTGCCACAGAATCTATCACCAAAACATCCACCCCTCCGGAGCGGATCAGCGCCTCGGCAATCTCTAACGCTTGCTCCCCTGTATCTGGTTGGGAAATTAACAAATCATCTAAATTAACTCCGATCTTTTCTGCTCTTTGAGGATCCAGGGCATGTTCCGCGTCAATAAACGCTGCCACCCCACCTTTCTTCTGAGCCTCAGCAATTACATGTAGTGTAACTGTCGTTTTACCGCCAGCTTCAGGGCCATAGACTTCTATAATCCGGCCTTTAGGAAGACCGCCAACACCCAGCGCTAGGTCAAGAGCAAGGGAACCTGTCGGGATAACATCTGTTGCGAATTTCTCAACCCGCTCACCCAAACGCATGATAGAACCGGTACCATATTGTTTTTGAATTTGTGCCATGGCGGCATCAATCGCCAGCTTTCTTGCATCACCGTTTTGTGTCATAGGTTAAAGATACCAAATATTTCCCAAAGGTCAAGACCCAAAAATAGCTTCAAGCCTATTATAGGGATAAAGATCTTTAGGGTAGATCTCTACTAAGCTTAGTTTATACTTTTCGGCTAGCTCCAGTTTAATCTTTCTTAACTCATCATACCTCTTGTGTTCGCCTGCTAATCCAAAATACTCAACCCATTTAAGCCCTATTCTGAAGTCTACAGAATAATCTCCTTCCGGATAAGAAATATTCCTCTCATGGACAATACTTTTTTCCGATAGATAGTCATCAATAATCTTTTCAGCGATAGAATCACACACGTGACCATCATTTGCAATCTGATGCTCAGCAAAAAGTACCGGGTTAGGCTTAAATCCAGCTGTTTTTATTGCATTATTCCAATTGCCAAAACGTTTTCTAGCGGCACTATAATGATTAAATTCTCTCTTTAGAGGAATTCTTTTATTTTTTACATAAAAGTTTTGTATCTGATTAATAATATATTCTTTGCTAACGATACATTGGGACTGTGGCTGACAAATCATAGAACAATAATTTCGTCGTCCTGATATACTGATACCACAGTGCCTGCAATACTTACCACTTAAAAGTATTTTTCTTCTTTTAGGAAATCTTGCGTTGTTTATAGCTACTGCGCAAGATCTGGAACAATAATTATGGAGAGAGATTTCATTTTGAGCACGTTTGAATTTATTCGTACAAGCTGGATTTTCACATCCTAATTCTACTTTCTTATTCTTAAAAGAGTACTGGCATTCAGAAGAACAATAAAAGTTATTGCCTAGTTTTATATTTTCATTGATGTGTCTATTATCCTTAAGAAAGTTTTTGGTACAGTATGTGCAGGTAACTAAACTCGAAGCCATAATTTAAGTATTACCCAAAACAAACCCAAATGTCAATAAGAAGATTTGTGGTTAAATGAAACCTATAGTTAGTCGGGGAAAGGAGGATTGCACTCCTGACTCCGCACCCCCAGCGCGGCGTGTTGCTACTATACTATTCCCCGGAACCTGTTGTATTTTACCATTCACGTCCGTAGAATACTATTTATGAAACTCATTTCTTTGAACACTTGGGGTGGGAAAGTTTACCAACCCTTAATAGTTTTTATCAAGCAACAGTCAAGAGAAACCGATATTTTTTGTTTTCAAGAAGTTTACAATACACAATCCAGTGTAAAACACTATAAAGATATTCGGGCTAATCTATTAGGTGAGTTTATGAAGGTTCTACCCAACTTCCAGTTCTTCTATTCCATGGAGGCAGCTGGATTTGATTCCACCCCTAAATCCGTAGATTTCCACTTAACTTTCGGTAAAACTATCTTTATCAAGAATCATTTTAAAGTAGATAAAGCTAAGGATATTTTGCTATATGGAGATCGTGAAGAAAAACTCTTAAAACAAGACTTTTCTAATCTTGCTGTTACTCTGCAATCCATTAGTTTTACTGCCAAAGAAAAAGCATTTACCATAGTCAATATCCATGGAACGGCATTTCCGGGAAGTAAATTAGATACAAAACTAAGACAGGAACATTCTACTGAAATAAAGAATTTTTTAAATTCCAAACGGGGCGCAAAAGTTTTGGTCGGCGATTTTAATCTTTTGCCGCAAACCCAAAGCATCAAGATTCTTGAAGAAGATATGAGAAATTTAATTAAGAAATATAACATATGGCGGACCAGGAGTAATTTAAACCCCTATTTTGGAAAGCCAGATTTTCAAAAGTACGCTGATTACACTTTTGTATCTGCCGATATCAAGGTAATTAATTTCCAGGTCCCTCCTGTCAATATCTCAGACCATCTACCCATGATATTGGAATTTTCATAAAAAAATCATTCAGTCAAAAAATTCGATTGTCTCTTGCCATGCTGACATATCTTTCCCGCTCTCTGCTGGCAGCGAGTAGTGGCCAATACTTAGAAATCCAAATTTAGAAGGATAGTTTTTAAACATGAAGAAATACCTAATCCCCATAGTCTCAGCATAATCAGTAGGACAGATGTTTGGTGAAGATGATGGATCTTCATTCAATAAACCCTTTGTATATCTTATTGTGGCAGTCAAGACATTATCAGAACCAATACCCGTTCCTTCCTCGACATAACAATCATTGGCTGAATACCCTTTCAGGAACTGTTGCTCAATTGCTTCTTTTAAAGATATTTTTCGATCTTTTTCAAAAACTTCTACATATTGTCCGTCTTCTGGCCTAAAAACCTCTAGATCTTGATAAACATAAATCTTATTGCCTCTTTCTAAAGTCTTAATCTCTATCCGATCTTGTTTTTCAGTTATGTCATCAAGGCTCTTTGCATGAAAGAGACGGATCCCCAGTTTTTTGGATTCAAACAATACACTTCCTGACGGTACTTTAGGTTGTTGGGATTCCTGTTTGGCTTGCGGTAAAACTACATTTGTATCATTTAAAGAATTTTTTGTTTCCAATCGGGTATTTGTATTCTTTTGAAGTCCCAAATAATATACGCCACCAACTATCCCTGCTATTATTAGAACCCCTACCAATAACAGAATCGCCATAGAACCTTTTTGCATTAATAAAATAATAACATACTTACGGTGCAGATTTATTTCTTACAATTTTCTTAATAAAGAATGTTACAATTTAAGTTATGAAAAGATTATATAGATCTGAAAAAAATAAAGTTTGGTTGGGGGTTCTTGGGGGGTTGGGAGAATATTTCAACATCGATCCGGTTATTCTAAGAGTAGCTTTTATTTTAATCTTTGTTTTCACCGGATTTGTTCCCGGCCTTATTGCCTACCTACTCATGGCAGTAGTTATGCCCACCAAATCTGAAACCACCTCAAAGTAACTATGCAACATTTAAATATAAAAGTCTATGGTCTAGTCCAGGGCATATTTTTTAGAGCTTCTGCCAAAGAGCAAGCAGATAAATTAAGGTTAACAGGATTTGCCCAAAACATGTCGGACGGATCAGTCTATATAGAAGCAGAAGGAGAAAAGAAAAATTTGGATAAATTTGTTAAATGGTGCAATCTCGGCCCCACGATGGCCCAGGTAGAAAAGGTTGAAACATCAGAAAGCTCCCTTAAAAACTTTAACGGGTTTGAAATATCTTAGACAATCTTTTCCCAGGGGAACTGCTCGCGGCCGAAGTGCCCGTAAGCGGCAGTCGGAAGATATATCGGCCTTTGTAAATCTAAACCATCAATAATTCCCTCTACAGATGTATCCAAAATTTTCTCCATAAAAGACAGGATTACTTTGTGAGATTTTTTGGCAGTACCAAAAGTTTCTACATCCTGCATGGTGGGTTTTTTAGCTCCGATAAAATAAGCGAGCCTCACCTCTGCGCGATCAGCCAATCCTTCTGCCACAATATTTTTGGCCAAAAACCTGGCTGCATAAGCTCCGCCCCGGTCAACTTTTGAAGGTTCTTTGCCGGAAAAACAACCGCCACCTACCCTGGCATACCCACCATAAGTATCCACCACGATTTTTCTACCTGTTACTCCACAATCGGATGCCGGACCGCCGTGATGCCAAATACCTGTTCCGTTAACAATAATATCCTTTTTTTGGATTTTGAAGCCGAAAATATCCAACACCGGTATGATGACAATATTATAGATATCATCTTTAACCTCATCCAAATTTATGGATTCCTTGTGAGGTACAGCTATGACAACCTGATTAATCTTATATGGTTTTCCTTGTCTGTATTCTATGGTTACCTGAGATTTACCGTCGGGACGAAGATATTTAACCATATTCTCCTCTCGAACCTGATCCATTCTCTTAGCCAAAGCATGTGCTATGGAAATTGGAAGAGGCATCAGGCTATCTGTTTCTCTACAAGCAAAACCGAACATCATACCCTGGTCTCCTGCTCCTTTTCGTTTTACCCCAATTGCAATTTCCGGTGATTGTTCGTGAACAAATACTTCAACAGGGGATTCATCTGAAAAATTGAATTTAGGATCAGTATAACCAAGTCTTTTTATTTGACTTCTGGCAACTTTTTTAAAATCAACTTTAGCTTTTGCTCCAATCTCTCCGGCAATAATTAATCTATTATTGCCCGCCAAGCATTCAATTGCAGTACGTCCTTTTGGATCCTGTACTAAAACAGCATCTAAAATTGCATCTGATATCTGGTCACATATCTTATCTGGGTGACCCGCGCAGACTGATTCAGATGTAAAAGTGGTTATAGCACCATTAAGATGACTCATAATTCCTTCAAAAAAACCTCTCATCAGGAGAGGTCTCAGTAAGTTTATCCCAGATCTGGACCGCATCTCCCGCACCATATGATGCGGGATTGGCACCGTGACTAAAACGGTTGCCGCCGTGTACCACTCGTGAAACTCGGGTACACGATCTCTTGATGTATGTATTATTAGTAAACCATAAACTGCCTACTTTGGCAAGTCCTCAAAAACTGCATGCTTTTCTATTTCTGCCAAAAGCTCTTGTTTCTTATCCTCTAGGTCTTCTTTACCAATGTGTTCAATATTAAGTCGCAGCAGCGGCTCTGTATTAGATGTACGAAGGGAAAAACGCCAATCCTTGTAAGACACAGCTACACCATCTAACGTACTAATCTCTGCATCCGAATATTTTTCTTTTAAAGCCTCAATAATTTCCAAAGCATTTTTGACCCTGAAATTAGTTTCTCCGGATTCATGACTTCTTTTTAAAGAGTTTATAATTTCCGAAAGAGATTTACCCTCCCTAGTCATGACTTTTAAAACCATTAAAATTACCGGTAGTTGTGATTCCGCATTACCAGTTTCTCTAAAATAATAATGAGCGGAAGATTCCCCCGCAAAAATGCCGCCAGTTTCTGCCATTTTCTCAGTTATAAAAGCATGGCCAACTTTGGTAATCTCATATTTTCCCTGGTATTCCTCAACAATCTTTTTAGGAGTCAATATATATCGGATATCAAAAAGTATTACTTCACCCTTTTTCTCAGAAAGCAGTTCCTTGGCAACTAAAGCAGTAATAAGGGACGGATTTACGATCTGTCCTTTCTCGTCAATGAAAAACATCCGATCCCCGTCGCCGTCTGGCGCCAATCCCAAGTCAGCCTTTTCCTCTAAAACTCTTTTTTGTAAATCTTTTATATTTTCTGGTTGCAGCGGATCGGCCTGGTGAGCAGGAAAGTTGCCATCCAGTTCGAAATTCATCTTAATAAGTTCACCTGGAATTGCTTTAAATAAAGCATCAATATAAAGACCGCCTAGTGCATTAGCCGCATCAGCGACCAGTTTAAATTTTTTGATTTCAGGATATCCTACAATCCTTAAGGCGTTTTGGACTTCTTCTTCTAGTACAGCCTCTTTTTTAATAATACTGCCTTTTTCTCTGGGCATCATATCCACTCCTTCCCTACTCCCATGTTTAATTTCACTCATGCCGGTATTTTTGCCGATTTTAATAAGTCCTGTTGGAGATCTTCTGACTATTTTCAAACCATTGTACTGCTTGGGATTATGAGAAGCAGTAATTTGGATACCGCCGTCGTAACCTAGTTTAAAAACGGCAAAATAAAAAGTAGGGGTAGAAACTATTCCTAAATCAATTACCTTGGCTCCTAGCTCTACTAAAGTGTTGCTGACTGATTTAAAAATCGCCGGGGAGGAAAGTCTCATGTCCCGACCAACAGCTATTGTGAGAGGTTTAGTGGTAGAAAGTTGATCGGAAATAAGTTTATAGATGGCACGAGTGATAGGCGTGGTGAATTGTTCATTAATTTCAGAAGGGTATATGCCTCTAATATCATAGCTCTTGAAAATACTCTCCGGAGGAATTGATTTGTTCATTTTGTCTTCAAAATATTTTACCAAACCTTAGCAACAAATACACTGTTTAAGTAATAATTATTTTACCGTTTTGGAGATTGTTTTTTGGCACGGGCTTTTTGGGCTAAGCCGTACTTTCTTCTCTCTTTAACCCTGGCATCACGTGTCAAGAGGCCCTCTTTTTTCAAAACAGTCCTCGAAGTTGGGTTTGTTTTAGCTATGGCTCTCGCGATCCCATGAATAACTGCTCCCAGTTGCGAAACTTGCCCTCCGCCTTTTACTTTTACCGAAATTGTATATTTGCCAGAAGTCTTGGTAATCTCCAAAGGCCGGTTATATTGCTTTTGCGCCACTGACCCCGGGAAATATTCCACAATAGGTTTACCATTAACAGTTACCTGACCTTTACCATCTGACAATCTAACCCTGGCAACTGCTTCTTTACGGCGTCCCACAGTAGATATATTCTCCATTACTTTGCCTCCCCGGAGAAAACCTTTAACTTTTTAACCATTTGACTACCTAACTTATTATGAGGCAGCATACCTTTGACTGCATGTTCAATAATATATTCGGGCTTTCTGTTTACTAGCTTATCAAACGTTTCGGTCTTTAAACCTCCGGGATAACCTGAATGCCTAGTATAGAGTTTATCTTTCATCTTTTTCCCTGTTACCTTAACCTTACTTGCATTTGTCACCACCACAAAATCTCCTGTATCTAAATACGGCACATATTCAGGCTTTTTCTTACCCATTAAAATCATCGCCGCCTCTGTTGCAAGCCTTCCTAAGATCTTTCCGCTCGCGTCAATGGTATGTTTTTCTCTCTTTATCGATTTTGCTGATAATCTATTTGTTGACATAATTATTTAGTCTTTGCTTTAGTTTTTCTTTTAGCAGTACCACGGGGTTTTTCTACTTGTGGTACTTGTGCCGCCGTTAGCGAGCCTCGCCTCTGGCGGGGTACTCGTTCCTCCCGTGATACCTTGTCTTTACTGATTGGTTTTAGCTCTTCACTCCCAATTAAACTCATCCTAACCATAGTAGTTTGATCACCTAATCTTGTTCCCAACCTTACCATTCGGGTAAACCCTGAACTCTTTGTCCCTAACTTGGGGAGAACTTCGTCAGTTAATCTTTTCTGCAAAGCCTTATCGCTTACAAAAGATTGCACTAGATGTCCTGGCAGTTTTGGATTTTCTTTGGCGGAGTTAATTATCCTATCCACTAAACCTTTAATTGCTTTAGCTTTAGCCTCAGAAGTTTGTATTGTCCCATGGGATAAAAGAGAATATACTAACCCTTTAAAGAGTGTCTTGCGCTGGTCCTTATTTCTTCCAAGGTGTTTACCATAAACTCTATGCCTCACGAAGAGTCAACCCCCTCTCCGCTAACTTTTCCGATATTAACCTGATGGATTTCGTTCCTAAATTCTTAGCTTTCAGTAGCTGCGGACGCGGAGTATTGATTAAATCCTCAATAATATTTATCTCTATAGCCTTTAAGGCGTTGGTAATTCTGACAGGTAAATCAAGTTCTTCAATAGTTAATTTCAAAGTCTCTTCAGAGATTTTGGAACCCGAATCCTCTACTTCTTCCTCAACCACCGGTTCGAAGACGCTATGGAAGGTATCCGACAAAATTCTTGCGGCGGAATTTAACGCTTCCAGCGGGGAAATAGTCCCATCAGTTGTCACATCTAATATTAATTTATCAAAATCTGTCCTTCGTCCTACCCTGGTAGGTTCCACGTTATAATTGACTGATACAACCGGACTAAATAAAGCATCTACCGAAATTACACCGATCTCATCAGTCTTCCTCTCTTCTGCAATTGAATAACCCTTACCTTGTTGAGCAATCATTTCTATATTAAGTTTTGATTTAGCGTCTGTTAGGGTTGCAATGTGAGTATCAGGACTTACGATTTCTCCATCTCCCTCAACTACCAAATCTGAAGCTTTGACAATACCTTTACCTGATGCTTTAAGGGTTAGTTTTATCCCATTCGCAGAATGAACATTCAAGCGGATTTTTTTAATATTTAGGATGATCTCAATAACATCTTCCAAAATACCGTCAAGTACTGAAAACCTGTGAGAGATTCCATCAATCTTGATTGAAGTCACGGCAGCTCCCGGTAAAGCGGTTAACAGTACTCTCCTTAAGCTATTTCCTAAGGTATGACCGAAACCTACCTCAAGTGGCTCGATTGCTAACTTTGCAAAATTTTCTGATTCTTTCTCTGTTTTAACTTTAAACATATTTATTTTGGACTAGCGAGAGTAATACTCAACTATCAATTGTTCATCAATTGATAGTTCCATTTCCTCCCGCTCTGGCATTCTTAAAACCTTGCCTACTGTGGCACGTCTATCAAGCCACTCCGGCAAGGTTTGAGCTTCCTCTAAACTCTTTTTAACCTGTGTATTATCTCTTAAATCTTCCGATATTTCAATAGTCTGATCAACCTTAACTTGGAAAGATGGAATATTGACCTTTTTACCCATAACCTTAATATGACCATGACTAACCAATTGCCTCGCCCCGGCTCTACTTTTTGCAAAGTTTAATCGGTAGACTACATTATCCAACCTGGTCTCCAGGGTTTGAAGCAAGACAAGACCGGTTGCTCCTCTGACTTTACTAGCCTCCTCAAAATATCGTTTAAATTGTTTCTCCAACAAACCAAAAATTCTTTTTGCTTTCTGTTTTTCTCTAAGCTGCACACCATATTCCGATATTCGCCGTCTTCTACCTAGTCCATGCTGTCCTGGAGGCACTGCTCCTTTTCGCTCAATAGCTTTTGCATCTTTAGCAAATAAAGCCAAACCTTCTCTTCTTGATAATCTTCTTTTTGGACCAGTATAGCGTGCCATTAAACCCTCCTCCTCTTTTTCGGTCTTGGGCCGTTGTGTGGTATTGGGGTAACATCAGCAATCATCGTAATATTAATACCTGCTCCTCTTAAGGCTTTGATAGTGGCATCCCTACCTGATCCTGGGCCTTTGATGTATACTTCAACCGAGATCATTCCTAATCCCTTGGCAGTTTGAGCTAACTTCTCCATAGCAGAAATTGCAGCATACGGTGTTGATCTCCTGGCTCCCTTAAAACCCGCTGTACCAGAACTTCCCCAGGCCAAAGTATTACCTGAAGTATCTGTTAAAGTAATAAGGGTATTGTTAAAAGTTGCGGTGACATATACCCTGCCGCTAGTAACTCTTTTCTCTACCTTTTTCATTGATTTGAGTTTTATCTGTCTTTTTGTCACTGTGCTTTTCCTCCCTCGGGTCCTGCCGATGGACCACCCATCTTTGTAACTACTTCTTTCCTGACAGTACCAACAGTTTTTCTTTTGCCTCGTTTGGTTCTGGCATTAGACCTGGTTCTCTGTCCTCTGGACGGCAAGCCTTTTCTATGCCTTGTGCCTCTGTAACTGCCGATTTCTTCCAATCTTTTGATATTTTGTTCAATCTCTTGCTTTAAATCTCCTTCTACTTTAAATTGTTCAACTGCTTTTTGTAATTTATTGATTTCTTCTTCTGTTAAATCTTTCACCCTTTTTGCTCCATCAACATTCGCCTCTTTGATCACCTGGCCCACATTAGACCTACCTATACCAAAAATATAGGTCAGTCCAATATCAACTCGTTTTTGTTCCGGCAAATCAACTCCTGCAATTCTAGCCATATTTTTATCCTTGTCTTTGCTTGTGCCTTGGGTCACGGGGGCAAATGACATATAGTATGCCCTCGCGCTTGACTATTTTACAAAATTTACACCTTGTTTTTATACTAGCTGCTACTTTCACGTTTTTAAATCCTCCTTAAAAATATAATAGCCTTCGATTTAAAAAGGCAAGGTTCTGCGAGCGAAGCAGGTCCTTGTATTCCCTCACTTTAATCTGAAAGTGATACGACCCTTATCCAAATCATATTTCGGACTCATCTGCACCCGCACCCTGTCGCCTTCCAAAAGCCTGATATAGTGCATTCTCATCTTGCCCGAGATATGGCACAAAATCACTCTTCCCAAAAGTTCAGGCACATCGCTACTTCTGTCAATCTCTACTCTAAATAAAGTATTAGGCAGAACCTCTTTAACTTTGCCTTCTACCTCAATAACATCCTTTATCATAAATCTAGGTTAAGGTATTTTATCAGAATTAGCTTCATCTTACAACCCATAGAATTTTTAAGCTTTACGCCAATCCGTCAGTACTTCAACTTCCTTTCTGCCTACAATCACAGTCATCTCAAAAAGTCCTCCCCATGATTTATCAGAGGAAGAAAAAGTCCAGCCGTCACTATCTAGAATCACATCAGGCGACCCCACTGTGTAAATTACTTCAATTGCCAAACCCATACCACTTTTTAAACTTAAACCGCTGCCCGCTTTCCCAAATCCAGGTATCTCCGGATCCTCATGCAAACTTCTACCCACCCCGTGTCCCACTAAACTCCTGACGACAGAATAACCTGATCCTTCGATCTTTTCTTGAATAGCAGATGAGATATCCCCCACTCTATTACCGTCTACTGCCTGTTCTATCCCATCCCACAGTGCTGCTTCTCCAATTTTCAAGAATTTTGTTTTTTTCAACTGTCCCCAGTCCCCGATCCCCTGTTCGCTTACTAAAATACTCCAAGCGCAATCCGTATGCCAACCTTTATACACAACCGCCAGATCTACGCTGACCAAATCACCGCTTTCAAACTTTCTATTTGTAGGTATCCCATGCACCACCTGTTCGTTTACCGTGATGCAAGTAGCATACTTGTATCCGGGTACTGTCTTATAAGACAAATCTCCACCAAGTTTGATGATTTCTTTTCTGGCAATTTCATCAATTTCAAGTTCTGCTACACCAACCTTAATCGCTTCTACTGCCTTCTTAAGAGCTTTTGCAGCAATAACACCTGATTTCCTCATCAAGCTTTGTTCGTAGGTATTTCTTGCTTTCATCCCTTAAACTTGCTTTCTAATCTCATCCCGGATCTTCTCTATGCTCCCTACCCCGTCAACCTCAATCAATATCCCCTGATCTTTATAATAATCCAGAAGCGGCTTGGTCTGTTCATGATATAAATTTAAACGAGTCTTGATTGCTTCCAAACTATCATCTTCCCTACCTCTTACCATAAGCCTTTTAATAACTTCGCCGTCAGGCACTTGTAAATGGATAACTTTATCAACACTAGGGTCAAATAACTGCTTTTGAGCAAGACTCCGGGGATAACCATCTAAAATAAACCCATTCTTAACATCTTCTTTCTGCAACCTTCGTTCCACGATTTTTGCCGTTTCAGTATCATCAATTAATTTCCCTTGGTTCATAGTTTCTCGTATTTGTCTACCTTCCTCAGAATCTTCCTCGGCAAATTCTCTGAAAATATCTCCCGTAGAGATTTTCGGGAGATCTAAAAACTCTGCCAAGAGAGCGGCTTGAGTTGATTTCCCTGAACCTTGTGGCCCAATTAGCAATATTTTCATCTTCTGGCAAATACCTCATAACTTCTTTCAATTAATTTACTTTCAAATTGTTTAGCCGTATCCAGAATTACCGATACAACTATTAGAAGACCTGTTCCTCCTATAATTAAAGTTTGGATTCCTGTTACGGAAGATGCTATTGAAGGCAGTACCGCAATCGCGCCTAAAAATATGGCTCCTGCTAAAGTAATTCTCACCATAATATAATTTAAGAAAGAGGCACTCTGGCTACCCGGCCGTATCCCTGGGATAAATCCTCCGTATTTTTTTATTTCGTCTGCCACTTTTACGGGATTAAAAATTACAGCAGTATAGAAAAAAGTAAACCCTACCACCAGAGCGAAATAAATTAGATTATAAATTAGACTTCCCGGATTGAAATTTGTTGCCAAAATTCTGCCTAAAGAGGCAAGTTGTGGCTGCGGCAAACCCGCAAGGTAACTTCCTGCAAAGGATGGAACCAGAACTAAGGAAACCGCAAAAATTATCGGAATCACTCCAGCTTGATTAACTCTTAGAGGTAAATAAGTTTGGGCACCTGTTCCTCCCTCTCTCCCTCCAATGAATCTTCTGGCATATTGAACTGTAATTTGCCTTCTTCCTTCATTAATAAAAACTACTCCTGCTACTACCAAAATCGAAATCGTCGCAAAAATTAGAATATTTATCACTTGTGTTTGGTCTACAATGGAAACTGTCTGGGTTAAAACAACCGGCACCCGAGACACAATCCCTGCAAAAATTAAAAGAGATATCCCATTACCGATACCATATTCTGTAATCAGTTCCCCCATCCACATCAAAAAAATAGTTCCCGCCGTCATCCCAACAATAATCGCTGCAATTTGAATCGGATTGATTTGATTAATTATCCCTTGATTTTTTAGTAACACAAACATACCAATTGCTTGCAAGATAGCCAGCGGCACAGTTAAATATCTTGTATATTGATTAATCATCTGCCTTCCCATTTCACCCTCTTTAGATAAGGCTTCTAGTTTTGGACTGATCATTGTTAAAAGCTGAAATATTATTGAAGCATTGATGTAAGGGTTTAAGCCCAAGGAAATAACGGAAAAATTAGCGAGTGTCCCACCTGAGAAAATATCCAGAAGTCCCAAAAATTGATTGGAAGCAAAAAGTTGTTGAAGACCTGCCAGATCTACTCCTGACACAGGAATATGGGCGGTAATTCTAAAAATTATAACCAAAATTGTCGTGATAAAGATTTTTCTTCGCAGTTCCCTAATTTTAAAAGCATTAATGATTGGAGATAATATGTTAGACATGTTCTACCTTCCCGCCCGATTTCTCAATTCTTTTACGGGCAAAATTAGATATGGGAAGTTTAACAGTTAATGTCTTCTTAAGTTCCCCCGTACCTAAAATTTTAACACCTCTTTTTGCCTCTTTTTCCGAAATAATTTTTGCCTCCAAGAGCTTACTAATATCCACAACTTCTTTTGTCTTGAAAATATTTAACCTCGAAAGATTAATTAACGTATATCCTCTTGAGGATTTAGGATTACCTTTTCCCCTTTTAAGGGGTAATTTCTTGTATAAAGAGAGACTGCCGGTAAAAGTAGCAGGGATTTTACCCCTCGCCTTTTGCCCCTTCGTACCTCTTCCTCCGGTTTTACCTTTCCCGGATCCCAAACCACGGCCTAGTCGTTTTCTGGATCTTGTTTTAACTTTTAACAATTCATGTAGTTTCATACTATTCGCTTTAATTTCCCCAACGCCTCTAAAGTAGCATAAACATTAGAGGCTTGATTCTTAGTACCCAGGATTTTAGAAACAATATCATGTATACCTGCTGCTTCTACTACTACTCTAACTGCTCCTCCTGCAATCACTCCTGTCCCTACCGGAGCAGGCTTTAAAAGTACCTTGGCCGCCCCGCTTTTAACCAAAATCTGATGTGGTATGGTTCTCCCCTTCAGAGGAACTTCTATTAAATGCTTTTTTGCATAAGTGGTAGCTTTTCTAACCGCAGATTGCACCTCAGCCGCCTTACCCAAACCCACTCCTACTCTACCCTTTTTATCTCCCACAACCACCAAAACAGACAAGGACCTTTTATCTCCTCCTTTAGTTTTCTTTGATACACGGTTTACTTGAACCACTCTTTCAAAGTATTCTTCTAACTGTTGATCTGTGTTTTGCATCAAAATTCTAAACCTCCTTCTCGGGCACCTCTACCAAGTTCTGCCACCCTACCATTATATAAAAATCCTCCCCTATCAAACACCACTTTTTTAATTTTAAGTTTCAATGCTTTTGCTGCCAGTTTCTTTCCCGCCTCATAAGCTTTTGCTTTCTTTGAACCAGAATTTACGGTAAGATCATTCACTGCTGCCAAAGTTTTGCTTGCTTTGTCATCTATAATTTGCGCAAAAATGTGTTGATTTGATCTAAATACAGATAACCTGGGCCTGTTACTTGTACCGAAGATCTTCTTTCTTATTTTATAGTGTTTTTTTAATCTTAAGTTTTTTCTCATAATTTTATTTTGTCCCTACCGCACCGGCTACCCCAACCTTAGCACTCTTTCCTACTTTCTTTCGTATATACTCACCCTGATATCTTATGCCTTTACCTTTATACACATCAGGAATTCTTACTTTCTTTAGGTTAGCTGCTACTTGCCCAACTAATTGCTTATCTATTCCGGAAACTTTAATCTTTGTGTTGTCTGCTACCTCAAAAGTTATTCCCTCCGGGGCAATTAACTCTACTGGGTGGGAATAGCCAACGTTTAGTATCAACTTTTCTCCGGCAACTTGTGCCCTAAATCCAACACCAACTAATTCCAAATTCTTACTCCAAAGAGTATTTACTCCTGCTATCATATTGGCAATCAGGCTTCTGGTTAAACCGTGCAGTGCCTTTACTTTTTTCTGGTCATTTTTCCTTTTAACAATCACTTGATTTCCCTCGACTTCCACTTCAATCGCGGGATTAGTATCTATCTTCAAATTACCCTTCGGACCGGTAACACTCATCGTCTTGCCGGTTTTTAAAACCTCAACTCCTGTCGGTATTGTAATCGGAGCGCTCCCAATTCTGCTCATATATTTAAATATCCTCTCTTCTCTTGATTTAATTTTGAATTTTGCATTTTGAATTTGCGCGAGTGTTACCACACGAGCGCTAAAACCTCTCCTCCTACTTTTTTCTTGTGTGCTTCCTTATCAGTCAAAAGTCCCTTAGGTGTTGAAATAATAGCTATACCTAATCCACTCAAAACCTTAGGTAAATCCTTAACTCCTTTATAAACCCTAAGAGAAGGTTTCGAAACTCTTTTAACATCGGTTAGAGCCGGGATCCTAGAATTATATTTAAGCGTAACTATTATTTCTCTTTTGCTCTGTTTGACCTCGGAAAGATATCCTTCCTTCTGAAGTAGTCTTACAAGATTCCAAATCAGATTGGAAAACTTTAAAACTACCGAAACCTTACCAACCGAATAACCATTTTTTATTCTAATCAATGCATCTGCAACTGGATCGTTCATATTACCAACTCGCTTTCTTCACTCCAGGGAGCAACCCCAGATGTGCTAACTCTCTAAAACAAAGTCTACAAAGGCCAAATTTCCTAAGGTATGCTCTGGATCTACCACACCGCATACATCGGTTTCGTTGTTGTACATCGTATTTAAATTTCTTTTTAACAATATTACTTACTTTAGCCATAATCTTTAACTCCTAAATGGCATTCCTAGGCCCTCCAATAACTTTTTGCCAGCTTCTTTGGTCTTGGCAGTAGTGGTTATTGTGACAGCCAAGCCTCTTGTCTTGTCTACACTCTTGTAATCGACTTCCGGGAAAATAGTCTGTTCTTTCAAACCAATATTTAAATTTCCTTGGGCGTCGAAAGAATTTTGGGATATTCCTTTAAAGTCTCTAACCTTAGGTAAAACTATATTTATTAGCTTATCCAAGAAAGCGTACATTCTTGTCCCCCTTAAAGTCATCATCATCCCAATAGGTTGACCAATACTTACTTTAAAAGACGCTATAGATTTTTTGGCCTTCGTGATAACAGGACTTTGTCCTCCTAGCTCGGCAAAATAAACTTTTACCTTTTCTAAAACACTGCTGTTATCTTTCGCCTCACCCAAACCAATACTTATGACAATTTTCTCTATGCGAGGGACTGCCAATTTATTTTTTAAGTCTAGCTCTTCTTGTAATTTCTGTTGCACTTCGTTTAAGTATTTTTCCTTAAGCCTTTGCATTTGTTTTAATCTCCTTCCCGCATTTTTTACATATCCTAACTTTCTCATTTCCTTCTAATTTGAAACCAACTCTGGTCGGCTTGTTACAATTAGGGCAAATTAAAGCTACATTAGAAATATCAAGTGACTTGGGAATATCAATAATCCCACCATCTATAGTCCCTTGTTTTCTAACATGCCTCTTGTAAAGATTCACTCCGCCCACAAAAACCCTTTTTTCTTTACCCAAAACAAACTCCACTTTACCTTCTTTACCTCTATCTTTACCGAGCAATACTTTTACTTTATCCTCCTTTTTGATTCTCATAATATCCTCCTTACCAAACCTCCTGGGCTAAAGAAATAATTTTCGTATATCCGGCTTCTCTAACTTCTCTGGCAATCGGACCAAAGATACGCGTGGCCCGTAAGTTCCCGTCATTATCTACAATTACCCCTGCATTATCGTCAAATTTGATATATGAACCATCGTCACGCCTTACTTCTTTTTTGGTTCGCACAATCACCACTTTAACCAGCTCATGGTTTTTCACCTGTCCATTAGGATCTGCACCTTTAACAACCGCTACAACAAGTTGACCTAAGGTAGCCTTTCTCTTGCCTGAACCACCCAAAGGTTGAATCACCATCACTGCTTTTGCGCCGCTGTTATCTGCAACTGTTAATCGAGATCTATGTTGAACCATATTACTTTTTGGACAATTCTGTCTTTCCTTTCTTTCTTGATTTAGGCTTTTTTATAGAATTGTCCATCACTACCTCTTTCTTTTTGCCTTCAAAAGTTTTTTCCTCTGACTCACTGACATTCTGATCTGTCGACTCTTCCGGGCTTTCCGGCATTACCTCGGCAATAGCTTCTTCAGCTTCCGCTTTCAATTTCTCCTTGGTAATAGCTTCCAAATCCTTCCCCATCACTTTAAGGATCCTCCAGTGTTTATTTTTAGATATTGGTCTGACTTTAACAATCTCCACCATATCTCCCTCTTTAATTGGTATTTTAGTATCCACTAAATATTTCTTAGTTCTAATAAACGTCTTTTTATATAAAGGATGCTTAGCAACTCTCTCCACTAGAACAGTTGCAGTATCTTCCGTTTTTGTTGAAACAACTCTACCAATCATTCTATTTTGGACAAATTTGGTACGTATCCTAGACTGTTATTTGGCATATGCTGCCAAATTGTCCACTACGACCTAAATCTGTTTTCCTCCTTTCGTCTCGTTAGCTTCGATTTCATCAGTTTTTATGGTCTTTGTTTCCAATTCCTCAAGTAGTTCTTTCTGTCTTATCACAGTCAAAATTTGTGCCAGTTCTTTTTTCTTTTTCGAAATTGTTTTTAAATCTTTCAATTTCTTCATATTCTTATCTAAAATTAGATTTGCAATCTCCTCCCTTAAAGTACCGACCTTAATCTTAAGTTCTTTCAAATCCAGTCCTTTAATTTGTACAAACTCCTGCCTCTTCATGTTTTATCCAATCCCTTTCTCCACAAACTTAGTATCAATCGGCAATTTGTGAGCAGCTAACCTCAGTGCTTCTTCCGCTACTATCTTTGTGACAGCTCCCATTTCAAAAATTAAACTGCCAGGTTTTACCACTGCCACATATCCTTCAACATCACCTTTTCCGGAACCCATCCTGGATTCTGCTGGGTGTTTAGTGATCGGCTTATCAGGAAAAACCCTGATCCAAATACGTCCACCCCGTTGTGTAAAATGAGCCATCGCCCGTCTTGCTGCCTCAAGTTGTCTTGCAGTAATCCACCCGGCCTCCATAGCCTTTAGTCCAAAAGCTCCAAATGATAAGCTATTTCCCCGTGTGGCCACACCACCTCTTTTACCTTTAAACATTTTTCTGTGTTTAGTTCTTTTTGGTTGAAGTAATGCCATTATATTTCTACCTCCCCTTTGTTAATCCAAACCTTTACCCCAACATATCCGGACTTTGTTAGAGCCGGATAAGTAACAAAGTCAATGTCCGCGCGCAGTGTATGTAAAGGCATAGTGCCGGAGGCTTTCCATTCTCTTCTGGCAATTTCCGCCCCGCCAATTCTGCCGGATAAAACAATCCTCACTCCTTTTGCGCCTGCCCTCATCACCCTCTCAATCGCTTGATTCATCACCCTCTGTGCGGGAAGCCTACGGGCGAGCTGTTCGGCAACAGATTGGGCAACAAGATAGGCCGAAAGATCAACACTTTTTAGCTCCATCGGCGCAACTTCCAAGCTATTATCGTTTTTAATCTGCAGTTCCTTCATTAAAAATTTCTTAATTTCGGTTAAACCGCTACCGCCTCGTCCGATTAAAACTCCGGGACGGGAAACAAAAATTATTATCTTTAATTTATTAACAGCCCTCTCAATTTCCACAGCAGCCACACCTGCCGGTCGAAGCTTTTTCATTAAAAGATCACGAATTTTCAAGTCCTCGGAAACATATTGTTGATACTTTGCTCCACGAGCAAACCACCGAGACTTCCAAGTTGCCCCAATGCCCATCCTAAAACCTACCGGGTGAATCTTTTGTCCCATATTTTTATTTGGACGATTCTGTCCTACCCCTTTCTGTTGATTTACTCTTTACTGCGGAATCGTCCATCATGGACTCTTTCTTTTTTTCAAGTTTAACAGCAGTTTTGACATTTGACATTTGAGATTTGAGATTTAAATCGTCTGTCAAGACGATTTTAATATGGCTCATTCTTTTCTTATACGGCTTAACTCTTCCTCTGGTGCCGGCTCTGAAACGGCGCATTTTCATACTCTCGTTGATTTCAATTTTCTTGAAAAATACTTTCTCGCTATCCATACCCGCTTGTTTAGCATTAGCCAAAGCTGTTTGCAAAGCTTTTACCAAATCTTTAGCCGCCATTTTAGGTGTAAGCTGCAACACATTTAAAGCTTTTGTTGGCGGCAAACTTCTGACCATATCAGAAACCAACCGTAATTTGCGGGGTGGAGTGTGTATATATTTTTGTATAGTTTGTACTTCCATTAGGTTTTTGACGTAGATTTCTCGGTCACCTTTCCATGGCTTCTAAACAGTCTGGTTGGCGCAAACTCTCCTAACCGCTGACCTACCATTGACTCGCTTACAAACACTGTCACAAAATTTTTGCCCTGGTGGACTAAAAAGGTGTGCCCCACAAACTCCGGCGGAATCTGACTCCTTCTGGCCCAAGTCTTAATCGGGCTTTTGGCTCCACCGGCCTTTTGAGCCATTACTTTCTTCATTAACTTTTCATCAATAAAAGGACCTTTTTTTGTACTTCTGGACATTGCTACCTACCTCCTTCATTTGATGGACTCGTACTACCACAATGTCCACCACATATATTTTTATTGTTAATTGTAATTCTTAAATCTTGAATCATAAATCTTAAATCACTTTCTGCGCTTAATAATATATCTATTAGAATATTTCTTTCTATTCCTGGTTTTGCCAACAGCCGGCCTGCCGTATTTAGTCATTGGACGCTTCCGGCCAATTCCGGATCTTCCTTCTCCCCCACCGTGTGGGTGAGAATCAGGGTCTTGTGCGACACCTCTGACAGTTGGTTTAACACCCATATGGCGGGACCTTCCGGCCTTACCTAAAACTCTCTGTCTAATGTCTTCATTACCTAAAACACCTATTGTAGCCAAAGACTGCAAGGGAACCATCCTCACCTCACCTGAAGGCATTTTAAGTTGTGCAAAATCACCTTCCTTGGCCAGAAGCTGGAGTGCCATGCCGGCGCTGCGGCCTAACTGTCCCCCTTTACCCGGCGAGAGCTCCACATTATGAACTAAAGTTCCGACAGTGATATTTTTAAGCCTCATGGCATTACCCACCTTAGCCTCAATTTTTTCTCCAGAACCAACCTTATCTCCTATCCTCATCCCTTTGGGAGCTAAAATATATCTATATTCTCCATCTGCATATTTAACTGCCGCAATTTCTACATTTCTATTTGGATCATATTCCAAAGCTACTACCTCCCCCAAAACTCCGAATTTATCCCTTTTAAAATCAATCTCGCGGTAGTATCTTTTGTGTCTTCCTCCTTGACCACGGACAGTCAAGACTCCCTTAGATCTACCAGAGTGCTTTTTTAATAGTTTTTTTAAATTCTTTAATCTTAAATCTTTAAGATCTTTAGATCGCAAGCTTTGCTTATTCATAAATCTGTTATTTTCCGGTAATCACTTTCCGCTGCGTTGTAGGCGCTGCCCCAACCGCACTTCTTTCAACCTTGACTCTAGTCCTCCCCAAGATATCTTTTTTCTCTTTTAGTTTTACTGGTTCATTTTCAGCTGTGGTTACCGTAACTTCTTCTTTCGGAGTTTCAAAAATGGCAATCTTTTCTCCCTTTTTCACTTGAACCAACGCCTTTTTAAAACCGGGAAGATTGTAAACTTTTCTCACCCTTTTCTGCTGCCTAGTCTTACCTTTAACGTTAACAACCTTAACTTCTAAAACTTTCACATTAAATCTTTTAGCAACCTCTTTAGCCACCATAGGCTTAGTTGCATCTTTTCCAATCTCAAAGGTATATAAGCCACTTTGGGCAAGTTTCATCGATTTTTCAGTAATAACAGGCCGTTTCAAAACTATCATTTTTGCTCCTGAACTTGTGGTTTACCTAATTTTTCAACTGCTTCTTTAGTTATAAGAAGTAACTCATGTTTTAATACTTCATAAGCATTAATAAGATTTACCGGTAATACATCTGTTCCCGGAATGTTTCTAACAGCCCTGACAACATTATCTTGTTTTTCTCCAGTAACAATTAAAGAACTTATGTTTTTGCCTTTGCCAACTACTTTATCCAAAAGCTTAACCATTTCCTTGGTCTTACCTGAGGCCTTTTCCAACCCTGATAAACCCATCAATTGTTTATCGGCCGTTTTGGCAGAAAAAGCAGACAGGAGCGCCGCTTTTCTCATTTTTTGCGGCAACTCTAATCTTACTTTACGGGGTTTAGGACCAAAAGTGATACCTCCACCCACAAAAATCGGTGCTCTAATTGCACCGTGTCTTGCTCTGCCTGTTCCTTTTTGTCTATAGATTTTTGCAGTCGAACCTTCAACCTCACCCCGGGTTTTGGTAGATCCGGTCAAGCTTTTCTGATTAGTCATATAAACTCTCATCGCTTGAGATAACAGCTTTTTATTTACCTTTTGACCAAAAATTTCCTTTGGCAAAGTTAGGGTCCCACTAACACGTCCTACCAGGGAATAGACTGGTACTGATAAACCGCTCGACCTTGGCGCAGCTTTTTTCTCAGCTACTTTCTTTACTGGCTTCACTGCTTTTCTAACTGTAGTATCTTTTTTAACCCTCGGCATCCTTTGGTTCCTCCTTAACTTCTTCTTTTTGTTCCACTTGTTCGCTTTGTTCTACTGGCGCTTTAGCTGCTTCTGCCTTATTCTCTCCAGATACTCCTTGCTCTTCTTCCTCTGATGGTTTTTCCTCCGGTGGAGGTGTATAACCCTTAATCCTTCCTAATTTTGTCACCATCACTAAACCTCCTACCACACCGGGGACAGCACCTTTGACTACCAGTAAATTATTTTCCTTATCTAAACCGACAACTTCCAGGTTTTTAACACTAACTCCTCTTGCACCCATATGGCCGGCCATTTTTTTACCCTTATAAACTCTTCCAGGGGTAGTACCAGAACCAATTGCACCTGGAGCCCGGAGCCTGTCTGATTGACCGTGAGTTTTTGGCCCACCATGAAATCCATGGCGTCTGACTCCACCTTGAAATCCCTTTCCTTTAGAGATCCCCTGGACCTTGACAGCATCCCCTATAGAAAAAACCTGGTTCGGTTTGATTTCTGTTCCAGGTTTTAATTCTTCTGACTGCCCGCTGTTGCCTGTTGCCTGTTGCCTGACTTCCTTAAACCAGCGGATCTTGCTATCAAGCCCGGCTTTTTTGGCATGACCAACTTGGGGCTTTCTAACGGACTTTTTGGTGCCATAACCCAACTGCAATGCATCATATCCGTCTTTGCCATCGGCGGTCTTAACTTGTGTTACTAAATTTGGCTGCATTTCCACCACAGTCGCCCCCACCCTTCTGCCTCGGGAGTCATATGTACTCGTCATATTTTTCTTGATACCTAAAAGCGTACTGATCATAATTACTATTGTTCGAACAAAGTGAGAACCTACCTTAAAAAACTATTATATTTTTATGGTAACTTCTCGCTAACCGCTCGAAGAATATTTCCTAACCTTTTAGCATTAAAAAGAGTGAGCTCCTTAAGGATGCTCACTCAGTATCTCGCTTAGACTCGCCGTATCGCTTCTCGACGCGCGATCTACTGAAAATTAATTAATTTTTAATTAACCTGACAAATAAATCATCAGCTAGAGAAATTTTAACATGACCTGAAGCTAAAAAGCAAGTATGGAGTAGGTCTAACGCTGTGAGGAATACAACTTACTTGGATCTGGAATTTCTGTCAATGCTGCCCTTAACTCTCTTTTTACAGTCCGCTCTGAGAAACCTATTTTTTCTCCAATTGCCTGTATTGTATGAGCTTGCCCAAATCTGTCAGGATGAAATTTTAGCCATAATATCTGCCTCTGGCGTGGAGTTAATGAATCGAGTGGATTCTTAGATCCTTCTCCAGTAAGAAGACCCTTCTCAACCATGAATTGAGGATCAGTCACACTAGTAGAAAGTTGGTCAATTAATGGATCATCTATAGAAAATAGAACAATTTTCTTTTCCATGACCCTCCTATTAGAGGCGAATACTATCACATTTTTACTTCAATATCAACTCCTGCCGGGATTTCAAGATGCATTAGGGAATCTATAGTTTTTGGAGTAGGTTCGATAATATCAATCATTCTTTTGTGAGTTTTTATCTCAAAAGCTTCTCTGGAATCTTTATCTGTGTGTGGGGATGTTAAAACTGTAATTCTTTCAGTTTTTGTGGGAAGGGGAATGGGGCCAACTATTTTGGCACCGGTCCGAAGGGCCGTATCCAAAAGGGATTCGCAGGTGTTATCCAACACCCGATGATCGTAACTTTTTAATTTGACACGTATTCTGCCCCTTGGCATTTTACTTTATTCCCCTTTCAATGTGCTAATAATTATATCTCAACTAAGGTGTTTTCGCACCTGGTTGTGGTTCTGGTGAAAATCCAATTACTCCAGCTTGCTCTAATGCTTCAGCATGTTTTTCACTACAAATTATGCGATATCTAACACCTAGTAAAACATTCTCGTCATTAACACCATGTATCACCAGTGGCTCAGACCCAATTTTAAAAGCTCCGGAATTTACGATTCCTTCGCCAAAACCGTGCCACCATCTATCAGGCTGCTGGTTAATCCACTTTTCAACAGCTTTATATTCTTCCGGAGTTAAATCTTTTTCTGGCATAATAGTTTTTGAGCAGTTTTAGAAGTGAATTTAGGCAATGATTTTTGTGATCGCTCCCGCTCCCACAGTTTTGCCGCCTTCGCGGACAGCAAACCTAAGCCCTTCTTCCATAGCAACCGGTGTAATAAGCTTACCTACAACCTTCACCGTATCTCCCGGCATAGCCATTTCCACGCCTTCCGGCAGTTGTACTTCACCGGTTACATCAGTGGTCCTGATATAAAATTGCGGACGGTAACCTTTGAAGAATGGGGTATGTCTGCCGCCTTCTTCTTTGCTCAAAACATAAACTTGAGCTTCAAACTCAGAGTGAGGGGTGATGGAACCGGGTTTGGCTAAAATCTGACCACGTTCCACATCGTCTTTTTCAATGCCCCGAAGCAAAATTCCGGCATTGTCCCCTGCCTGGCCTTCATCCAACATTTTATGGAACATTTCAATTCCTGTTACCACGCTCTTTTTGGTCGGCCTGATCCCGACAATCTCAACTTCCTCGTTAACTTTCACCTTACCCCGCTCAATTCTTCCGGTCACCACTGTACCTCTGCCTTTAATCGAGAAAACGTCCTCAACTGCCATCAAAAACGGCTTGTCTACATCCCGTACAGGTGTTGGAATCCATTCATCAACTTTTGCCATTAACTCCTCCACCGATTTAATTGCCTCAGCATCACCTTCCAGAGCTTTTTTGGCAGAACCACGAATAATAGGAGACTGTGGGTCAAATTCATATTTTTTCAAAAGATCGCGTACTTCTTCTTCCACCAGATCCAAAAGTTCCGGATCATCAACCATATCGACCTTATTAAGATAAACTACAATTGCCGGAACCCCCACTTGTCGGGCCAAAAGCAGATGCTCTCTGGTTTGAGGCATGGGTCCATCCGGAGCGGAAACCACTAAAATGGCGCCATCTGTTTGGGCGGCGCCGGTAATCATATTTTTGATGTAGTCGGCATGACCAGGCATGTCGATATGGGCATAATGCCTTTTTTCGGTTTCGTATTCTTGATGAGATATATTAATAGTAATACCGCGGGCTTTTTCTTCCGGAGCATTGTCAATTTGATCAACGGATCTCGCTTCAGCCATACCTTTGCTGGCCAAAACTTTGGTGATTGCAGCAGTTAGAGTGGTTTTACCGTGGTCAACATGACCCATGGTTCCCACATTAACGTGCGGTTTGCTTCTATCAAATTTTTTCTGATCTGCCATATTAGTATTCTACCCGACCTGGGTAATAAAATCCAGCCCTTAAGCTGGAATATATAAAATATACAATAATCCCAATATAAATGCAATAGTTAATTTAAGAACTGTTGCGTGAAGAATTAAATCCCAAATTATGTAACATTCTCGTTGTTAACCTAGCCAGATGGAATCCTAAACCATGATTGCCTAAGTGTTCTCTTGCCGACTGTCTACCCACAAGCTGTCTTATGCCTTCCTCTATGGTTTTACGCTTGTGCACTACATCATCAAGTCCAAATATTATGGGAACATCAACCTCACGCATACGAGCCAACTGTGCAGCTGAGTCCAGAGCATACAAACCTTCTGCCAATTCTATCTCTTGAATCTCATCTACCGATAAACCCTGAGCCAGTCTTACTCCAGCCCGATAGTTTCTGGTCGCCCCTCCAAAACAAGATAACAACAAATCCCCATTTCCGGAAAGCCCTCTAAATGTTTCCTCACGGCCACCTAACTTTTTACCAAGCCTGATCATTTCTTCCAATGCCCTAGTAGCATAAAAAGCTTTGCTGGTATTAGATGCTTTCATCTCATCTGCTATACCTGCGCCCAATGCCATAACGTTTTTCAAAGCTCCACCATACTCAACTCCCACAGGATCTGCTGATGCATAAACACTAAGGCGGTTTGAACTTAGCCAGTATCGTATGCGGTCTGCTACAACAGGATTGTAGGCGGCAACTACCATACCTCCAATTGCCCGTTGGGCAATTTCTTTTGCCAAATTAGGACCGGATAAAACAGCAATACGGTCTATCAAAGTTGGATCCTCTTCTAACATAATTGCCGACATTCTTAAGTGGGTTTCCTGCTCCAAGCCTTTTGTTAAACTTCCAACATAACTCGTAGGAGGAATTGAAGGTCTAAGTTCGCGGAAAAATGAACGAAAGTTTTTTGAAGGAGGAACTAAAGCTATCAAATCTGCATCTTTTGCAAACTCTTCTATATCTGAAGTTGCTTTTACATTATTCGGCATTACCGCTTCTGGCAACCTTTTAGTCCTGTGGGTTTTCCGGAATTCTTTTACATCTTCAGAATCTCTTAAAAATATGAGGACTCTGTGACCTCTCTCGGCAGCCACTTTTGCAAAAGCCGATCCCCATTCGCCTGCCGGCCCAACTGAAATATTTCTTCTCTCAGACATAGAAAATGATTATACTGATTTAAAGCCCTATAATCAAAGGGGTTATACAAAATATGCTACGGTCGTATGCAAAACTATTACAGCATTCACCTTCAAATGCACAAACCGGGATTGAAAAGCTAAATTTCAAAAGAAGGTTACAACTTGGTAGCTAACCACTTACAAAGTGCTCCAATAAGCATTCCAATAAAACCTAGAACAATTAGGATTCCCAGGGTTGGTTGCGAGAGTCTCATTAATTCATTTAAATTAAAAGTGTCATTTCCTAAAACTAATGACATTAAATAGTCTATAACAAAGGAGGCTGTACCTAAAATTAAGCTAACTACCAAAAATTTTGCAAGCTTTTTTACGCCGCTGTCTGAGACTTTCCATCCATAAATCACGCCAATTATTAAGTTAGCAACAAAAGAAAATAATATAAAGAAAACAAGCAAAAGACCCCCAGCCGTCATTTTTTAATTATACAACACTAAAGGATTGAGGAAGAATTCAAATTTTAGTGTTCCACTCGGCCAGTAAATCCTGAAGATTCGATGATCTTTTGAGTGATATTTTGTGGTAAAATATCACTATGAAACAAGTTCAAATTATTTCTGATCCAAAAATCTTAGGCGGTAAACCTGTCATTGCGGGCACGAGAATCTCGGTAGAACTCATTTTAGACAGAATAGCTTCCGGGATGAATGTGAAAGAAATACTAAAAGATTACCCTCACTTAACAGTAAGTCAAATCCAAGCAGCCATTTCTTATGCCAGAAATCTAGTGATAAACAAACTTCCCCGCTCCAAAACAAATCATCCGGAACCAACTACCCTCTATACTCATGAAATTTCTCGCTGATGAAGATTTCCCCAAACCTTTAGTAATTAAAATAATAAGTGCGGGATATTCAGTCAAAACAGTCCAACAGAAGGCTTTACAAGGATCTTCAGATGAAATAGTAGCTAATCTTGCTTTAAAAGAGAAAAGGATAATCCTCACTTTCGACAAAGACTTTCTTAAAAATCAAACTAAACATTTGTCAGTAATTATTTTCTCCTTTCCGAAAATACCTACATCTGAAATTATTCTGTTAATTGGTAATTTCTTAGAAGATTTAAAACAATTTAAGCTTTCTAAAGGTACAGTACTTAAATTTAGCAAACATGGCCTTGAGGAACAAAAATGAATGTACAAACGGAAAAACTAATCCGTAACTGCGTAGTTTGCGGAAAAAGAATTGTTATCACTCTTTACCAGGATAGAACATACAAAGGTGGACATTTCTTTGGAAAACTAAACATTGGCAAAGGAAAAAAGGCTGAATATTGGGAATGCAACCGGTGCTTTGCCAAAAATAGCGACGTTTCCTAGTGACAAGATATCCCACGACCGTTGGCAATATTGTCACAATTTTTCCCCTGGATTACTTCACTATTCTCATTCTACCTTTTTGTACCGCTTTTTCCTGGGCCGTGACAACTCCCTCAAATTTTTCAACTGCTTGATCGCTACCCTCAATCAGTCTACCAACCTTTTCTTGTAGTTGATCTGCTTTTTCTATAGATTTTCTCACTGACCTTCTAGCTTTTTCAATTGGTAATGAGACTGGTGGAGCCTCGCCCTCTCTTTCTCGTGTTACTTGATCTCCCAATTTCTGCAGCACACGTTGAGTTTGTTCGGGAGATCTCACTATTGGCTTATCCTTCAATCCCTCTAGTCTCTGATCTATCTGTTCGGATGAAAGATTACTTAGATTCTCTTCTTCAGCCATATTATTTATAATAATAGCATAAATATCTTAGTGTTCAACGCGGCCGGTGAAACCTGAGGATTCAATGATTTTTTGGGTAATATTTTGCGGCACCGGCTCGTAATGGTCTGCTTCCATGTAATAAGTGGCCCGGCCTTGCGACATGCTTCTGATAGCTGTGGCGTAGCCGTGCATCTCTGCCAAAGGAACTAAAGCTATTACTACCCTGGCATTGCCCCGGGTTTCAGAAGATAAAATCTGGGCTCTTTTGCTGGATAAATCACCAATAATTTCTCCCAAAAACTCCTCCGGGGTGGTGACCTCCACCTTCATGATCGGCTCAAGTAAAATCAGGTCGGCTTTTTTAGCTGCTTCTGAGAGTCCCAGTGATGCAGCAATCTTAAAGGCAATTTCAGAGGAATCAACATCATGATATGAGCCATCATAAACAGTTACTTTAATATCTGTCACCGGATACCCGGCCAAAATTCCGGTATCTTCTTTTTCGATCACGCCTTTTTCAATCGGCGGAATAAATTCTCTCGGAATAGCTCCACCCACCACCTCGGAGACAAACTCCCGACCTTGACCACGAGGCAAAGGTTCAATTTTGAGCAAACAATGACCGTATTGACCCCGGCCGCCTGTTTGCCTGATATATTTACCTTCTCCCTCTGCCAGCTTAGTAATAGTTTCTTTATAGGCAACTTGCGGTTGTCCCACATTGGCTTCCAGCTTAAACTCCCGCTTCATCCGGTCAACCAAAATCTCAAGCTGGAGCTCTCCCATACCGGCGATGATGGTCTGTCCAGTCTCAAGGTCAGATTTGACTCTGAAAGTGGGATCTTCTTCGGCCAACCGCTGCAGGGCATAACCTAGTTTTTCCTGGTCGGATTTGGTTTTTGGCTCAATAGCCAGCGAGATAACCGGATCAGGAAATGAAATAGATTCTAAGATAATCGGGGCAGCTTCATCACAAAGGGTATTGCCGGTGATTGTATCTTTCAAGCCCACCGCTGCCACGATTTCTCCGGCAAAAGCCTCATCAATTTCCTCCCGGTCATTGGCATGCATCAAAAGAAGTCTTCCCACTCTTTCGTTGATTTGCTTGGTGGAATTGTAAACATAAGAACCGCTCTTTAAAGTTCCCGAATAAACCCTAATATAGGTCAGCTTCCCCACATGCGGATCAACTTGAATTTTAAATGCCAGAGCAGAAAGAGCCGCGCCGGGGTTAGCTTTTCTTTCTTCGTTTTCTCCGGTTTTTGGGTTATGGCCGGAAACTATGGCTATGTCTTGTGGGGAAGGAAGGTATTCTACAACGCTGTCCAGCATTGGTTGAACTCCTTTATTTCGAAGGCTAGATCCCGCCATCACCGGCACAATTTTATTAGCAATCACAGCACTTCTTAAAGCTAGCTTCAATTCCTCGACGCCAATCTTCTCTCCGCTCAAATATTTCTCCATTAAAACATCATCAGTTCCAGAGATTTCTTCCACCAATTTTTCGCGGGCCTCTTTAACTTGACCCACCATATCAGCGGGAATTTCTACCTCGGTAAACTTGGCGCCGGTCTCATCACCCTCCCAAATAATGGCTTTCTCGGTTAAAAGATCTACTACTCCGGCAAAATCATTCTCTTTACCAATTGGCAAATTATAAGCAATAGCGTTTGCACCTAATCTATCCCTGGCAGATTGAATGGTAGCCATGAAATCTGCTCCCACCACATCCATTTTATTGGCAAAAGCGATCAGTGGAACATTATATTTATTAGCTTGTCTCCAAACAGTTTCTGTTTGAGACTGCACTCCGGAGGAGGAATCTAAAACAATAACAGCCCCATCCAACACCCGTAGAGATCTTTCTACCTCAGCCGTAAAATCAACATGACCTGGGGTATCAATGAGATTAATTCTCATTTCCTGGCCCTCAAATAGACCTTTTTTAACAGTCCAAAAGGCAGTGATAGCAGCGGAAACGATAGTTATTCCGCGCTCACGCTCCTGTTCCATCCAATCGGTCACGGTTGTCCCCTCGTCAATATTGCCGATTTTGTAAGTTCTTCCTGTATAAAAAAGAATTCTCTCGGTAGTCGTGGTTTTCCCGGCATCAATGTGGGCAATAATACCGATATTTCTAATCCTGTCTAATGGAAAATCACGTTTAGTCTTCTGTATAGCCATAGTTATTTCCCTTCTTCTAAATCCCTAATGATCTTTTTTATTTCCTCAATCCTGACTCTGGTTGTTTCTGCATCCTCAGTTGCCATTGTGTAAGCTGCATTCTCGGATAAATCCCCCTCTGCCGCCGCAGCACCCTTTTTTTCCAAAATAACCCTCAACTCTACTTCAAGTTGCGCTAAATTATCCCTCCACATCTTTAATTTTTGTTGTATTAACTTCTTATCCATAATTTTAATTTTACCCCATTTAAAAAATAGCCCCCTCAAACTTCAGGAGGCTACACGTAAATATTAACCACTTTGATCCTAAAAGTCAAATAGACAAAACTAAAGAAAGAAGCTAGTTATTTATGCTACAGTTGGAAACGGATGTAAATTGGGTAACTCCACGGGTTTTCTGGTAACAGGTGGTATGCGTCCAAAGAGCGCCTCTAAATCATCAGGACCACATACTCCTAAGGCTTGAAGGCTCCTCAGAAGAGGTCGTTGCCTTTTTGGATCAAGTGTATCTACAACTTCGGCAGTGGTTTTTTCTGGCCTTAAAACTTCTACCATAATATCGGCAGATAACTACAATCTTACTATATCCTACAACCAATGCAAGTGGGAGAATTTACCAGCGGAAATGGGAAAAGGCGCGGTTGGCTGCTGCTTGCTTTTGGATATCATCTTTTTTCTTAATTGCCAAACCGGTATTGTTTGCAGCATCCATGAATTCTGCTGCCAGTTTTTTATCAAATGAATGGTACTCCTTATTAGAGCGGGATTTTGCTCCAGCTAGGATCCACCTGATAGCCAAAGCTTCTTTTCTATCACCGCGAACCTCAATAGGCACCTGGTAGGAGGCTCCTCCCACACGTCTGGGTCTAACCTCCATCTTAGGGGCCACATTGGCAATTGCCTTCTCGAAAACAGCAACAGGATCCTGTTTAGACTCTTCTCTGATTTTCTCCAAAGCCCGATAAACCAATTTTTCCGCAACAGATTTCTTACCGGAAACCATCAGTTTGTTGATAAACCTTGTCACCAATCTTGAATTATAGATTGGGTCTGGAGATAGTATTTGTTTTGGTGCTTTTTTGCTTCTCATGCTGCTGCCTCCGCTGGTGCTGCTGGCGGAGCTACTGGTCTGGGGGCAGCAGATGCTCCTCCTGCCTTAGTGCCATATCTGGATCTACCTCGTTTTCTACCAACCACTCCTGCCAGGTCATACTTACCTCTGACTAAATGATATTTCACTCCAGGCAAATCTTTCACCCTTCCACCCCTAACTAAGACTATCCCGTGTTCTGCTAAAGAGTGGCCCTCTCCCTGAATATAAGCTGTCACCTCAGTTCTATTGGAGAGTCTGACTCTAGCTACTTTCCTTAAAGCTGAATTTGGTTTTTTAGGAGTCATTGTTTTGACCAAAGTGACCACCCCCCGCTTTTGCGGATTAAAATTTTGAGTGTACCTGCGGTCTTTAGCATTAAAACCGCGGCGGAGCGCTGTAGCTTTAATCTTTCTAGATAATCTTTTTCTACTTTTTCTAACAAGTTGGTTTATTGTAGGCATATTACACCTCGATTTTTGCTCTTTCGATACTGGTCGGAATAAGCCTGCCAATTATAACATTTTCCTTAAGTCCTATCAGCTTATCTTCTTTACCTGAAATAGCAGCCTCTGCCAGTATTGAGGTAGTTTCTTGGAATGAAGCAGCTGATAAGAAACTCTCTGTTTGCAAAGAAGCTCTGGTTATCCCGAGTATCACAACCTCTGCTGTTGCCGGCTCACCACCACCTGCCAAAACCCGCTTATTTTCTTCTTCAAAGCGGATCCGATCAATAGTCTCACCAGGTAAAAGGTTTGTATCCCCCTGAGTTTCGACTCTGACTTTGTCTGACATTTTTCTGACAATCACTTCAAAATGCTTCTCATTAATAGGTACACCTTGAGATTCATAAACGCTCCTTACCTCGTCAACTATATATCGCTGTGCTTTTCTTAGTCCTTGAATTCTTAGAATCTCTTTAACATCTATATGACCAGATGAAAGAATGGTTCCCGCATCGATAAGTTGGCCTTCTTCTATCAAAAGAGTAGAAGTTGCGGGAATAATATATTCTCTCTCTTCGTGTGGTTTCTGAGTAGTTCTAACTCTGACTCTCACGCCTGTATCTTCGGTCTCAATTATTGAAGTCTTACCGGCAATCTCAGACATCGGAGATGCCACCTTAGGGATTCTAGCTTCAAATAACTCTTCAACCCTTGGCAAACCTTGAGTAATATCTAATCCTACAATTCCTCCGGTGTGGAAAGTACGCATCGTCAGTTGTGTCCCCGGCTCCCCAATTGCTTGAGCAGCTACCACTCCAACAGGTGTACCAATTTTAACAAGTTCTCTGGTAGTGAGATCAAAACCGTAACAAGTGCTACAAATTCCGTAACGTGCCTCACAAGTTAAGGGGGAACGGGCTGTAACTTTAACTACCCCAGCTTTCAGGGCTTTGGCAATTGCCTCCTCTGCCAAAAGCGTGCCTTTCTTGAGTAACACCTTTCTACTTTTAAGCTCTAAAACATTATCAGCGACCACTCTCCCTAATAATTTCTCTCGTGCTGTATTGAAACTTGCCTTTGCTATATCATATTCTAAAGCCTCCTTGGTCCCGCAATCTTCCATCCTAATAATTACCTCATGGGCCACATCCACCAACCTTCTTGTCAAATACCCTGCATCAGCTGTCTTTAAGGCTTTATCCGCCACACCTTTTCTCGCTCCCCGGGCTGATGTAAAGTATTCAAACACGGATAAACCTTGTCTGTAGTTTGATTTGGTCGGGAGTTCCACAATTTTACCGGTTGGATCGGTAGATAAGCCTCGCATAGCAGAAAGCTGCTTTGCCTGATCCCTGGATCCCCGGGCTCCTGCTTCCACCATCATCCTGATAGGATTTTTAAGGCCTAAGTATTCCCAAGTAGCATTAGCCAACTCTTCTGTTACCTTAATCCATACCATTTGCGTCAGTTGTGACTTTTCCTGGGGAGTAATTAAACCTTTGGCGGTGTTAGCTTCAATTGTTTCGATCTCCTTTACCGCCTTGTCCAGAAATTTCTCCTTATCAGGAACAATTTTGGCATCAAATATCGAGATTGAGATACCGGCAATTGTTGCCCCCCAAAAGCCTAGGGTTTTAATATTATCTATAAGCTCTGTCACGTCTTCTTTCCCTAGAGTCTCCGTGGCCCGAAGGATGATGTCGCGGATTGTAAATCCTTTAATGGTTGAATTTAAAAATTGCATTTTCGCAGGTAACACCTGATTAAAAAGAATCCTGCCAACTGATGTCTCAATAACTTCCTCATTTATTCTTACTTGAATTTTTTGTTGAATACCGATTTTGCCCAAGGTATAAGCTCTTAGTGCGTCCTCCGAACTTACGAAAAACCGCAAGGTTTCCTCTATTGTGGTCTCTTCAATAAAAGTCAGATAATAACACCCTAGAGCCATTTCTCTGTTTGGTACTGTGATTGGCTGAGCATTGGCCGGACCAAAGATGTTTTCCTTGGCCATCATTAAAGTTTTAGCTTCTTCTTGAGCCTTAGAAGATAGCGGCACATGAACTGCCATTTGATCTCCATCAAAGTCAGCATTAAACCCGGCACATATGCACGGATGAATGGCAATTGCATTACCATCCACAAGTACCGGGTAGAAGGCTTGAATACCCAGACGGTGCAATGTCGGAGCTCTATTGATGAGAATTGGATGCCCGGTGATAATTTCTTCTAGGATATCCCAAACCTCCGAGGGTTTAAACTCCAAAACATTTTTTGCGCCTTTAACATTAGATGCTAGACCCCGGGCGATCACTTCGCGCAGTACAAAGGGCTTAAACATTTCCAATGCCATCTCTTTTGGTAAACCTACCTGATCTAATCCTAGTTTAGGCCCAACCACAATAACAGATCTTCCGGAATAATCGACCCTTTTACCTAAAAGATTCTGCCTGAATCTTCCTTGTTTACCGCGTAACATGTCCGAAAGCGAGCGTAAGATATGACTGGTGGCAGGTCCTCCGCGCCTTGAAGTCCGTGATGTTGTATCAATTAAACTGTCCACAGCTTCCTGAAGCATCCTTTTCTCGTTGCGTAAAATTATTTCCGGAGCACCAAGATTAATTAATCTGTTTAAGCGATTGTTTCTATTAATTACTCTTCTGTAAAGATCATTTAAATCCGAGGTGGCAAATCTTCCTCCGGGCAGTTGTACCATAGGCCGAAGATCAGGTGGCAAAACCGGCAAGACCCGCAAAATTAACCACGCCGGAGATATCACGGCTGAACGCATCCCTTCAGTCACCCTGAGTCTTTTTGTAGCTTTGATATGCTTCTGTCCTGTAGATTTTCTAACTTCATCGCGCAGATTAGCAGCTAATTTATCTAAATCTAACTTTTCCAGTACCTGTAAAAATGCCTCTGCTCCCATCCCTACTTGGGCAAAATCCGAAACACCATATTCATTCAGTTTGTAATATTCCTCCTCTGATAGAAGCTTTAGAGGTGTAACCGATTTAACCAAATCCGATACTGCTTTGAAAATTCCTTCCAGAGTAGTAATCTCCGCAACTTGAGCATCTCTAAGTTTTTGAATCTCTGATCTTGCCTTCAACTCTTGCTCCTCTTTTTCCAACTCAAATTTCTCCGCGTCTTTCTTTTTCTTTAAAATGAGGAAATCTTTTTTCAGAGTACTTTCCAGATTTTTTATAGTCTCCTCCAAGTTTTCTTTAGAGCTTTCGATTTTTGTTTGCAAATCTTTATCCAATTTTTGCAAGGCCGCAGTTTTGCCACTTGAGTCAATATTGATCACTAAGTAAGAAGCAAAATAAATGACTGCTTCTAGGTTTTTAGGCGAGATATCGAGTATTAAAGATAGTTTTGATGGTGCACCTTTAACAAACCAGCTGTGGGCAACGGGTGAGGCGAGATTAATATGACCCATCCTCTCGCGTCTGACTTTTGACTGGGTAACTTCAACTCCACACTTATCGCAAATTACCCCTCTAAACCTAATTCTTTTGTATTTACCGCAGTAACATTCATAATCTTTGGTTGGGCCAAAGATATTCTCAGAAAATAGCCCGTCTTTTTCCGCTTTCAGGGTCCTGTAATTGATGGTCTCCGGTTTGGTGACCTCCCCAAAAGACCAGCTTCGGATTTGTTCCGGGCTAGCCACTGTAAGCTTAAGTGATTCGAAATCTAAAAGATCGTTCATTCTGCCTCCTTTTCTTTTTCTGCCTCCGAAGAAGCATCCACAACTTCAAACGAACTGCTTTCGGCTTCAAGTTCACCCAGAGCGGCGGTCGGCTTCATCTCCAGTGCTTCCTCTAACTGTGCTACTTCCGCAATCACTTCCGGTTTTTCTTCAACTTCCTGAGCTTGAACTATCTTTGCACCGAGCGTCTCAACAGACAGACCTAAGGCTTGTAACTCTTTAACCAGTACCTTGAAGGATTCAGGAATTAAAGCCTGAGGGATATCAATCCCTTTAACGATTGCTTCGAAAGCCTTAGCCCGTCCTACCACATCGTCGGATTTTATAGTTAACATCTCTTGTAAAATATGCGCGGCCCCATATGCTTCCAGCGCCCAAACTTCCATCTCTCCCAAGCGCTGTCCCCCCATCTGAGCTTTTCCACCTAAAGGTTGTTGAGTAACCAGGGAGTAAGGACCGGTAGAACGGGCATGAATCTTCTCCTCCACCATATGAATTAATTTGAGGATGTAATTGCGGCCTACCACAATAGTATTCCCGAACGGCTCCCCAGTCCTACCGTCAAAAAGTTGCACTTTGCCGTCAGATGAAAGTCCTGCTTTTTTAAACTCCTCTATTAACTTTTCTTCAGGAATCTTTTCGAAAACAGGCGCGGCTATTTTATACCCCAGTTTTTCTGCTGCAAAACCCCAATGAGTTTCCAGTAGCTGTCCTAAATTCATCCTGGATAAAACCGAAAGGGGAGAAATAATAATATCAACCGGTGTCCCATCGGCAAGATGTGGCATATCTGCGACCGGAACAATCTTTGAGATAACTCCTTTATTGCCGTGACGACCTGCCAGTTTATCTCCGGCAGTGACTTTCCTAAGTTGCGCTACTTTAACCTTAATCCTTTGCAGGGTCCCCGTGTCTAACTCATCTCCCTCGTCTCTAGAAAGGATTTGCACTCCGATGACAGTCCCCCTCTCTCCGTGAGGAATTCTAAGTGACGTGTCCCTAACTTCTTTAGCCTTCTCTCCAAAAATAGCCCGCAGCAACCTTTCTTCGGCAGTAAGCTCGGTCTCGCCTTTAGGCTGAACTTTACCAACCAAAATATCATTTGGCCCGACTTCAGCCCCAATTCTGACTATCCCCTTTTCATCTAAATTAACCAATGCTTCCTCAGACACATTTGGAATATCACTCGTCAGCTCCTCTGGACCAAGTTTAGTTTCCACCACATCAACTTCATATTCTTCGATATGAATTGAGGTTAAGGTATCCATCTTTACTAACCTATCTGAAATAACAATGGCATCCTCATACCCTAAACCGTCAAAACTCATATAGGCGATAAGTAAATTCTGCCCCAGGGCCAACTCCCCATTTTCACAGGCTGCGCCATCAATTAAAAGGTCACCCTTTTTAACCCTTTCTCCCACCCTGACTACTGGTCTTTGTGAATAACACGTGCCTTGAGGCGAGTGAATAAACTTTTTGATTTCATAGCGCATTTCTCCTCCTTTAGTCTTAAGGGTTAGCTTTTTCCCGTCTACGTATTTTACAGTTCCATCGGCCGGGGCCCGAACTACCCTTCCCATGTTATCGGCAACGACCCGCTCCATCCCCGTTCCTACAATAGGGGCGGCCGGCTTAAGCAGCGGAACTGCCTGACATTGCATTTGAGTACCCATCAAAGCTCTGTTGGCATCATCATTTGCTAAAAATGGAATCAAAGATGCGCTAGTGCCAAAAATCTGCTGAGGAGAAATATCTATTAACGAAATATCTTTGGCAGGTCCTTCGAAAAAATTTCCCTGGAAACGAGTCGGCACTCTCTCGTCTAAAATATAACCCTTTTCATCGAGGCTGACTGTGGCCTCAGTGATATGATAATCTTCTTCATCGTCAGCCGTGAAGTAAACTACTTCCTCAGTGACTTTTGGTTTACCCCGCGCCATTTCTACTTTTCTATAAGGTGTCTCCAAAAATCCATACTCATTGATTCGCGTATAGAGAGCCAAATAAGTCACCAGTCCAATGTTTTGGCCTTCCGGAGATCTGATCGGGTCAATTCTGCCATATTGAGAATGATTAATGTCACGGACGGAAAAAGAAGCCCTATCTCTTGTGATACCACCTGCTCCCATAACAGAGAGTCTTCTTAAATGGTCCAGCTCAGAGAGGGGATTGACTTGATCCAAAATCGAAGATAGTTGTGAGGACCTAAAGAATTCATTTATTGCAGCAATCACCGGTTTGGCATTTATCAGCCCGCCCGGGCTGACTTCCTGATCAGCAGCTGTTAAACTCATTCTTTCTTTAATAATTCGTTCAAGTCTTAAGACCCCGATCCTAAAGGCATTCTGTTGAACCAACTCTCCGGCACACCTCACTCGTCTGTTGGCCAGATGATCTATATCATCTAGTTTCCCCTCGCCATGACTTAACTTAATCAGATACTTTAATGTAGCGATTATGTCTTCCTTGGTTAAAATCCAGTTTTCAGGAGTATTTGGTAAACTTAAATTCAACCTTTTGTTGATCTTGTATCTGCCAACTTTGATTAAATTATAACGTCTGGCATTAAAAAACATCCCATCCAGTAGTGCCTTCGCATTATCTAAAACTACAGGGTCACCCGGGCGCATTTTTCTAAAAATCTCGAGGAGTGCCTCATCGGAGCTGGTAGTAGGATCTTTTGCTAGCGTTGTATCAATGAATTTATCTTCCTCTGTATCAACATCTGTAAATTGTTCAATAATTGATTCGTTGTCGGAAAATCCTAGTGCACGAAGTAAAGTAGTCGCGGCAAATTTTCTTCTCCTATCAATTTTCGCGGTTAAGACTCCACCTCTTGTTATTGAAAATTCAAGCCATGAACCTCGATATGGACGTATTTCTGCCGAGAACAACCTCTTTCCGGTAATGGGGTCGTCAGCGGCTTGGAAAAATACTCCCGGTGAACGGACTAATTGATTGATAATGACTCGCTCCACCCCATTTATGATGAAGGTGCCTTTATCAGTCATTTGTGGAATGTCTCCCAAAAACACATCCTGTTTGTATCTTTGTCCGGTTTGCTTATTGATTAAAGTTGCCTCAATCTTTAAAGGTGCATCAAAAGTGACCCCCTTTTCACGAGCCACCTCAGCGGTGTATTTGGACTTACCGAAATAAAAAGACCCTAGCTCTAGGGTCCAATTTTTTCCTGTGAAGTCTTCAACAGGAGAAATCTCCTCAAGGACTTCGGCAATTCCTGTTTTGAGAAACCAGTTATAGGAATCCAGTTGAATTTTTATTAGATTAAGTTCAGGGACAGATGCAGGTGCTTTACTCCAATATTTACGTCCTATGTCTTTTATAGATGAGTTCAATGACATTAGTAGATGGCCTATTTTATCCCGCTAAGCGGTAATGTGACAGATTTACCTTGCCTAGTAAAGATCAACAAAAGGAAGCATACGTTCTCGTACGCCTCCATTTTTTCTATTTAGTTGAATTCAATATACCATGAAAAAAAACATCCGTCAAGAGGTCAAAAAGGTACTTAATTGAAGCGTAATCTCTTACTGGGTAACAGTAAGGCTTGTGCTGGCCATGATCGTCCAGGTTTTGCGACGATATGCTAAACTAACATAGTTGTATGTTCCTGGAAGCTGTGGAGCAATCTGAGGCAGGGAAAAATTACCTGTACTATCGGCGGTCACAGGAGTCAACCCAAAATAGCCCGCCAAACCCACATATACTGTTTCTCCCCTATTAAATCCTGTTCCTCTTAGCTCAATAGTGCTTCCGGGGGCAACTGAAGTTACTAGAGTATCATTCTGCCAGAGCGAGAGACTTGCGTTTGATCGGGGGCCCCTTGCTTCAGCGGCGGGTTTAGGATAAAGAGCCGAATTGAGTCTGTCATTAAAGGGAGACATATTGGCAATTAAAAGGTAGACAATCAGTCCTATGGCTGCAAGAAGGATGACTAGTAGAGGACTAACACCTGACTGGTTTAATTTAGGCATTAAAATAATAATTACTCTTTTTTAGTTCCTTGTCAAGGGGCAAACCGTCAGAAGCTCAAATTAAAAGGAGGTCACAGTCAAAATCCTTGAGGAGGAACTGTTTCCCACACCGTCATAAGCTTTAGCCTGGATATTAAATTTAGTACCTGATTTACCTTTGAGTCTAAAGGAACAATCATAAGTTGAAGCAGTAACAGCAGTATCGGTATCAGTGCACTTTAATGAGCCATTAACATAAAATTCAACCTTGGCTACTTTCACATTATCAAAAGCAAGAGCTTGGGTTAATTGTGTATAGCCGGCAGGCATTGCTAAAGCGTATGGATAACTGATAGCAACTCCGGGTGGGGTAGTATCAGGCGGCAGCACAGGATTAGGATTGCCGGTTGCGCATACATCTTTACCCACTAAAGCTTTAATCAAATTGACATCATCCTGAGTAATTAGCCCATCCGCATCCAAATCAAATTCTCTCCAGGCACCAATCTGGGTATAGTAACCGTCTGGAGGGTCCATCGGATGGGAATTTGATATGCTTTGCATTGGTATTCCTGTTCCCTGTCCTAAATAGGCCGTAATCCTGTCTACATCTATACTATCCACCTTCCCGTCGTCATTAAAATCAGCCGGATAAAAATCAAGCTCATCATCCGGTGTGGGTGTGCCGCAACTTATGGCATAGTCTGAACCCCCTGACCAAAGAAATTCCATCCCCTGCTCAAGGGCATCACTAAAACCATCGTTATCTGCATCTGAGCGCCAGCATTCTCGAGTGTAGGTGGGAGTCCAACCATTATTATCCTTGCCGGTGACCGTGATATTATTGATAGTTTTACTGCTAATATTTTTCAGGGTGAAGGAGTAGGTTTGCGGCGGCCAGTCAAAACGGGGAAACATACAAAGTTCTGCTGAAGAGGAATCGGGGTGGGTAGTGGCGTAAATTTTTTTCCCCGTACCAGGATAACCGGTCTGCCCGGGAATAACAGTGGAAAGTTCTACCCAGGAAGAAGACGGGTCGCGCCCATCCGAGGAAACAATGACTCTGATGGAACGGTCATTTTGGCAGTCTTGATATGGAGTAGTGTAGGTAAAAGTTTCTCCCGGGTTTAAGGACCCGGCAGCTCCCCAGTAAACATGGCTGTCTTCTGAGACGCACCCTAAAGAGCCAGCGATCGAAATATCCTGGGAATCAACATGCATTGAAGTATATTTACCGGCAGCAAAAGATGAGGGTTTGGGGTATAAAACAGAAAAAAGTTTATCTTTAAATGGAGCAGCAGAAGAAATTATCAGGAATACAATAAGTCCGATTATCGCCAAAAGAATGGCTAAATGTATTGATCCTCCCTGGTTATTAATACCTTTGGGTAGGATGAACATACTATATTTAGCTTAGACTGCAAAAGAGGATCTGTCAAGAAGTTGTGACTATTGCTAATCCTCGTTATGCCTTGTGCCAACTCGTTTGTAATACCCCAAATATTTTCTTGCTACAACCTCATCTTTTTTCATTTGAGCAATTAATTCTGTGGCAGAATTGAATTTTTTGTTGTCTCTGATTTTTTTTAGAAGCTTAACAGAAAGCCACTTGCCATAGATATCTTTATTTCCGAAGGAAAGAACTTGTTCATTAAAATTCAAAATATAGACTTCAGCATGAAAGCTTTTTTCGTTAAATGTTTTGGCTGTGCCAATAAAAGTCAGTGCAGGATAAACAGAGTTTGTTATTTTAGCCTGAGAAACATAGATTCCTTCGGATATATTTTTAGTTAAATTGACATTGGCCGTAGGGAAACCCAACTTTTTTCCTCTTTGGTTATGTTTTCTAACCTTCCCCCAAAAAATGTACATAATCATGGATAGGTGGCTACATTTTGGTTATGTTCTTCCAAAGTTTCGGCATAGTGTGAATTACCTTCTGAATCGTGATAGTAATATAAATAAGGCGTGGAAGTATCAGCATCTGATACTGCTTTTAAAGATGCAAGGCCGGGGTTGGCAATCGGAGCCGGCGGTAAACCGCCGTGGAGATAGGTATTATAAGGAGAATCTTTTCTTTTATCCTCACTGCTTAAATTACGCTTCCACCAACTCCGTTCATCCTTTTGATACCCCAGAGCATACTGCAAAGTGGCATCGGCATTTAAAGCCATACCAATTTTAAACCTTTTTAAAAGTATTGATGCCACCATTTTTCTGACGCCGTCCGAGCGAGCTTCCCGCTCCACAATGGAAGCTAAAATTACTCCTTGGTCCTCAGTCAACCCTTGAGAGCGAATTTTTGACTTAAGATCCGGTGTGAAACGCACCTCAAAAGTTTTTCTTAAAGTATTAGTTATATAGTCTATGGTTGCTTCTTTCGGAAAAAGGTAGGTATCCGGAAACATATAACCCTCTTTTGCACTACTAATAAATTCTTCTTTATTAATTTTTAACTGCTGATTTAACTTGTCTGCCATTTCCTCTACTCGCCATCCCTCGATCAGGGTTACCCATACATCTTCGCTGCCGATCTGCAGAGTTTTCAAGATGTCTGGTGTGGACATCGAAGAAGAAAGTTTGTACGAGCCCGCTTGAATTTTATTGGTTAGATTGTTTTGTTTAACATAAATCTTAAAGACTAGTTCTGACCGAATCAGGTTTTCTTTTCTTAAATCCTTAGCAATTTCCGATACCTTGGCTCCCCGATCTATGACAAACACTTTCGTAGATTTATCGGAAGAAATGCCAGATAACTGACGATTCCACCAGCCTTTTACCAAAAAAAATACTGCTAGTAAAACGACAGTTAATAACAAAATTTTTTTCATAAGTTATCCAAATAATTTTGTAAAATTTCTGCGGCTGAGTAAGCATCTTCAAATCGGCGTTTCTTTTGAGAGGCGCCTTGCTCAATCATTACCTGCAAAGCTTTTTTACTGGACAGCGTCTCGTCAACAACCTCCACATTTAATCCTCTTTTATCTAAAGCATTAACAAATCCCGCTACATTTTGACCCATCTTACCTTCCGGCAAACCAACAACTATTTTTTGGAAATGGCCTTCTTTTATAATTATCGAAGTTTTTTCAACAGCATCGGAAAAACTTTTAACCTCTAAAATCTGCCAAGGAGAAGCAAGATCACCTTCTGAGATTGCCAGACCGATCCTTCTTAAACCAAAATCTATTCCTAGGTATTTCATACCATCTTACCTAAAACCACCAATCTTTTGAAATTCAACCCAGGTGGCACACAAGTCATCAAAGAAATATATCTTCCTTGCTCCTCTGGTGCAGGGATAACAGACAAATCACTTGGATCAACTACTTTAATTTCCACAACTTTGTAAACAAATTTATTGTTAGCAGCTTCCACCAAAATTTCATCTCCTTTTTTCAAATCTGTCAAGTTGGCAAAAATTGCCTTTTGGCCAAGGATAAATCTATTGAGCGCCGAATGACCGGAGATAAATAGGTTACCTTTTTCTCCAGGTAATGCAGAACCAGGGAGCTGCACCAATCCTTTTGATAAATCATTGCTATCTACATAAACTATATTATTTTCCATCTTTAGTCTGGGCACTGAAAGCTGAAACTGACTATAGTTGGGTCTGGTTTCTCTTGTTAAGTTAGAAATAAAAGCTGGGAAATTACCCTTATTTTGAACTGAGATCCCTAAAATCCCTTTCTCCGACTTTATCGGACTAATCAAAATCTGGTTATTTACTTTTTGTCCTAGTTGCCAAACTTGGAATGAAACAATTGGTAAAATCACCTGAATAAGAATAAAAATTCCAATTGACAAAAATCCCAGCGAAGCAAACCTCATTTGAGTCCTACCTCAATTTTGATGTTTTTGGATAAAATCGGCAGACGCTCAAGCGCTTTTGGCAAATTTGGGGTCGAATTAATTTCGGAGCCCAAAATATTATCCATTCCTTTTAAGATATTCTCAACTTCGGTTAGAGTCTTGAACTTAATTTGATTCCTAATTTTATCAATATCAATCTTCGGTATTAATTTTGCCTTAAATCTTGCCAAAAATATTAGCTTACCGTCTTTTTCCAACTTTGAAACATCGGCTTGGGTTTCGGTTTGCGAAAGATCGAGCTCGAAACCATCAGGTATTTGTGTAGTAACCAACTTCGAGACTATCGTTTTCAAATCAGTATCATCAAAAGCCGTTCCTTTATATTTTATTGTCATGTTTAGAGAGAATTCGCTAGCTTGATCATTAATATTTTTACTGTAGCTTTTACTGATAATCTGTTCCGATAACGCTTCCTGCAGGATTTTTTTGTTAGGGAATTTCTCCTGCAACTTTTGTTGGGCTTGCTGTCTTAAATCTGATGACAGTTTAGCGAGCAATCTTTGTTCGTCTTCGCTGGAAACAACAGTCACATCCTTAGATGTTCCTCCGGAAAAATTCCCCTCGGCTTTTGCGTCTAACTTATCTACTCCGTAGTCGGAAACTGTAAAATCTGATCCGGAAGACAAATTTCCATCAGCCCCGATTGAAACGGCTGTAACTGTAGTATTCGCTTTTCCGAAAGTAATCCCACTGTCGCTCGCTGACTGCGAAGCGATAGTTACGCTAGTATCCAGTGTAAACTTGATGTTTCCGCTACTAATATTAGTTCCTTTACTCACTACTTGCGAACTGGAAGTTTTATTGTAAATCACAATAGTACCCTTAGCCGGATCACCAATTTGTCTTTTGCCCGAAGCGCTCTCTTTGTCCGAACCAGATACTTCAACGTCAATAATTTGGCCGGGAATAACTCTAGCTTCCTCATTAACAGTTTTTTGATTAGGATCAGCTACGACCTGCGCATCTTTTTCCAAAATCTTTGGTTCAACAAAAATCTTCACCTCTGCTTTAGGCAAGAAAATATAGGCGCCTAGAAGCAAAACTAAACTTAAAACTATTCCAGAAAGTATACTGAGGTTTGTAAGCTTTCTCGGGATAAATCTTCTTAAGCTAAATTTCCTCTTGTGTTCTTCTGATTGAGGGCTAACCGGTAGCGACCCTCCTTGCTCAAAATCTTCAATCTCAACAGATTGTCCCTGGGGAACCATAAATTCTTCACCTCTCGTCTCCTCTGGCATCTCCGATTCCTCCTCTACCAAAGACTGGCTAGTCTCTATTTGATCCTCTTCTGATTCACTGATCTTCTGCTCCGATTGAGTCGGATGACTATCCCCTGATTTTATCTGACTTTCTACATCTCCCACCACAAATCCAAAATTATCCTCCTTTTCAGATGTTTCAGGAGGTTGACTCTCTGATTTTTCTAGAGTACTTAAATCTTCCTCCTCAAGGGAAACTTTTCTCTCTGTCTGTTTTAGGGGATGGTCGGTATATGAAACACCACTATTCATCTCTGATCCTCCGGCCAAACATACACTTTTAATCTCAATATCATCTCCCAAGATATCTATTTTGGGGAAATGCAGGAAAGAAAGTTTCGACATCCAAGAAAAAGATAGTAGTTGGCTCTTTAATTCTTGAACCTCTGCACCATAGACTAAAATCTTAGAAGGCAAAGTCTCAATGTCTGTAAATGTCAGTAATGCTTTTTCTATATCCGAGCCGGAATTTTCTCCTCTTGCTATAATTTTTACTCCATCAAGTTTACCGGCCCTTACCACTGTGACTGTCAAATGAAGCTTTTCAAAACCGACAAGTATTGCAGTTGGAGGGACACCTTCTTGCTTTTCCAAAAAATGAATTAAAGAATTACTTGTTGCCACATAGGCCATAGGAGTAAGCTCCAACTCTTTTACCAGTCCCCGGAGAAGTTTTAAGTATTCATCTTTTAGATTGTCATCAATAAGCCAAGAATGAGGTACGCCAAAAAGAATTTTTTGTGGTTCAATCTCCTTTAATCCTAAGACTTGATCAAGTAATTTATCTGTAACTGCAATAATCTCATCTTGGGAAGAATAATTATCTGAAGCTATATCCAAAATCTTAAGCTCTGTGCCTTCTATAATCCAAAGTGATGCTGTTAATTTTTCCACTCCAATATTAATGGCAAAAAAATATTCTTTTTTTTCTTGCTTTCTTCTAAACGGTAAAAATTGGGTCAGATTATTGAAAAAACTCATATAAAAATTTGCCTGGAGACCAAGCCTTGTAAGATTATCTTATCACAATCTCCGCTCTAATTCGACGGATACCGGAAGAAACAGCTTCTTCTTTGGTAATTTTAATTTTGCCAATCACTCCGGTATGTTCTACATGCGGCCCGCCGCAGAATTCTAAGGAATAATAACCGCCTCTATCCCTCTGGTCACGGGCGTCAGGATCTAGTCTATATCCAGGACCCACACCATAAATACTGACTTCAGTGCCATACTTTTCATCAAAAAGACCGATGGCATTCATTTTTTTAGCTTCATCAGGACTAACAATTTTCCGGTCTACTTTCAAATCCTCCTCAATTTTTTTGTTTACCAAATTCTCAACTTGTTTGATTTCCTCATCAGTCATTTTCCGATCAAAGGAAAAATCAAAACGTAATCGCTCCGCTGTGATATTAGAGCCTTTCTGAAACACCTCCGACCCCAAAACATCTCTTAAAGCCTGGTGCAATAAATGGGTGGCAGTGTGATATTTAGTCACTATTTCGCTATGATCTACCAAACCGCCTTTAAATTTACCTGCTTCAACTCCTCTCGAAACCTGTTGATGATGCTGCATTGCTTCCTCATACTCTTTTACTGTCTGACTATCAAATGCTAATCCCCATTCGGTCATGATTTCCTGTTGGATCTCAGGAGGTAAACCAAAAGTTTCATAATTCTTAAAAACTTCAGCACCGCTTACTCGAATTCTATTATTCTGTAATCGCATTCCTATGGATAAATTTTCGGGGTCTATTCCTCCAAATGCTCGATTAAATATCTTCTTCAACGCTCTTATCCCCTCTTCTAAAGTCTTTCTAAAATTATCAATTTCATCATCAACTATTTGTCCAATCCACTTTTTATCATTTACAGGATCGAAGTATAACCCTCCATAAATATCGATTACTGCATCACTTACTCGATGAAAATTAGAAAGGTTTATAAGATCCTCTGTGAGAATGATATTCTTTTTCATCAAGAAATATAGCTTAACAGCTGATCTCCTTAGTAACCTTCTTAGGATATATCCGCCTAGTTTATTAGAAGGAATAACCCCATCTTTGATTAAAAATGTTGCCGCTTTCATATGATCTGCAATAATCCGAACCGATCGTTGTGTCTTCTTCTTATTTTCGGTTTCCTCTTCTTGAGAACTATATATCCTAGGATTTACAGGATAGATATCTAGTTTCATAGAGGAATCTATAATGCCAGTAAAATATTTGCGAATGATTACACTTATAACAGATTCAAATAAATCTGTCTCATAATCGCTTTTCTTTCCGTTTAAAACAGCTACAGTTCTTTCTAAACCCATACCAGTATCAACATTTTTTTGAGGAAGTTCTTCCAACGTACCATCTTCTTTTCTATTAAACTCCATAAAAACATCATTCCAAATCTCCACCCATCCGGAATCCTCATTAGGTTTCCCTGTCGGCCTACCTTCCCCTATCCAATAAAACATTTCTGTATCCGGACCGCATGGGCCAAGTAAATTTTTATATTCCCCGCTATCCTGTTCTCCTCTGGCCGTTGGCCACCAGTTGTGACTTTTACCAAAATAGAATATTCTATCTTCTGGAATCCCTAAACTTTTCCAGACTCCAGCTGATTCCTCGTCTTTTGGCGCATCTTCATCTCCGGCAAAAACAGTAATGGCAAGTTTTTCTATAGGAATTTCCAGTTCCTTTGTCAAAAACTCAAAAGATAATCTGACTGCTTCTTCTTTCCAATAATCACCTATAGACCAATTACCCAACATTTCAAAAAATGTATGATGAATTTCATCCCCCACTTCTTCGATATCGTCTGTCCTTAAGCACTTTTGGACATTAACCAATCTTTTACTAGGCGGCTCTTTTTGTCCTGTAAGATAGGGGATTAATGGTTGCATTCCGGCACTGGTGAATAAAACTTTTTCCTTGCCTGCTAATTGTTCTTCCTCGGAGGGAATTAATGATGCAGAAGGAATAATCTTGTGATCATTCTTTTCAAAAAATTTTAAGAATTTTTCTCTTAATTCTTGAGATGTCATGAGGCTATTATAACAGTCAAAGTACCTTTTTGTAGAATCTTTTTTGTTTAGGTTTAATTATCTTT